>Ga0157376_10000022_pt1 | contig 225272 bp, 176 predicted proteins | sample M45metaG_FD_121801 | JGI IMG/M metagenome (GOLD analysis project Ga0157376, IMG submission 121801) | Miscanthus rhizosphere microbial communities from Kellogg Biological Station, Michigan, USA - M4-5 metaG | ecosystem: Host-associated > Plants > Roots > Rhizosphere > Soil | place: USA... | reverse complement strand
TGATAATCTTCGCCACGGCCAATCTCCTTTCTTGCAGAGCCTCTTGTGCTCACACGCAAAGGCTACTGCGTGGAGGTTGGCCTTCTCATCCCATCTCCAAAGCTTCGCGAAATGTGCCGCGAGTTACGCTCGCATCAAAGTCGCGGTATTGGGGATGACAGTCTTGTCATAAGGTCCACCTGTGATCATCGCGCAGCTTCTTCTTCCCGGCGCTTCCGAATACGAGCGCAAATCGCAGCGGATCGATTTCGCGTCGCTGTCGGCCGAACACGACGTCCGCATCGGCGAGACCAACAATGCGGATCTGATCCACGTCTACGCGCCGGACGACATGCGCGTCGATTGGAAACTGCCGTACGTCAGCAACGTCCGTCCGAAGCGCCGGCGATTTCGCAGGACGGCGCAGCCCGAACGCGTCATCACGCCGCTCAAGGACAGCGCGGATTCATTCATCCCCGAGGCGGTCGACGAGATTTACTTTGGTGTAGAGACGCAACCGCCAGGCAAACCGACCGTCGGTACCTTTGCCCGGCCGCAACTGCGCAACATCATCGAACAGACTGCCGCGCGCATTCAGCGATACCGCGACGACGTCGATTGGCTGCTCTTCGACACCGCGCCGTCGCCCGACGATCTACGCTCCGTAGACGTCTGGGCCGATCCGGCCATGAGCGAGAACGACTTCGATGGCTTCGTCGCCGAGGCGGTCGCGGCGGGAACGGCGGTCATCGCATCGCGAACCGCCATCAACGTGCAGCGGCTCGAGAAAGGGCGCACCGGCGTGCTCGTTCCTCCTGGCGATCCGAACGAATGGACTCATGCGATACTAGCCGCCCTGTTTAAGCCGGAGTTCCGTCACAGCAAGCGGATCGCAGCCCAACAGACTGCTTCGAAATTCAGGCCGCGGCACCGCGCCCGGGCGCTGATCGAACTTTACAACTCCATCATTCAATGATCCGTCTCGAAAACCTTCCCAACGCGCAGAAGCGCGGCCTCGAAATCGTTCGCGAAGTCGCCGCCGAAAAGGCGTTGCGCCCCTTCCTCGTCGGCGGTCCCGTGCGCGACGTCCTCCTCGGCAGGCACGACGTCGTCGACATCGACCTCACGCTCGAAGATGGCGCCTCGACGCTGGCGCGCGCCATCGCCAAGAAGATCAACGGCCGCCTGCGCTCCTTCCCGCAGTTCCTCACGTACAAGATCACCGCGGACGGCTTGCCGGAGATCGACATCGCTACCGCGCGGAAGGAGCGCTATCGCTCGCCCGGCGCGATGCCCACCGTCACCGCCGGCCGGCTCAAGGACGATCTCCTTCGCCGCGATTTTTCGATCAACGCCATGGCCATGGACCTCACCACCGGCGAGCTGCACGATCCGTCCGGCGGCGAGCGCGATCTGGCCGCAATGGCCGTGCGCGTGCTGCACGATCAGAGTTTCCTTGACGATCCGACGCGCATCTTCCGCGCCGTCCGTCTCGCTACGCGCCTCGGCTTTTCGCTCGAAGCTCATACCGCGCGTTTGCTCGATCGCGCGGTGGCCGAGGGCGCGCTGGCGTCGATCGCGCGCGAACGAATCTGGCGCGAGCTGTTTCTCGCGTTCGAGGAGGAATCCGCTCCGAATGCCATCGCCGCATTGAGCGCCGCCGGCGTGCTGGAAGTGCTCTTCGGAAAGCGTCCGTACGACGGCGATCTCGAGCCGCGCCTGCAGCGAACCGCGCGGGCGCTGGCCGGTACGACGCTCGACAAGCAGGTGATGTACACCGCCGCGCTGCTGCACGGCGATGCGTCGCCGGTCGATCTGGAGGGCTCCGGCCTTTCGCTGAAGCGGGCCCGCAACGTCGTGCAGCTCGCGAACGAATTGCCGCGCTTCACCGACGCGCTTTCGGAGTCGACGTCCGATCATCAGCGCTTCCGGCTCTTCAAACATGCCTCGCCGGAGATGTTGAGCATCGTCGCGGCGGAGGTGCCCGAGGAGTCGGACAACGTGACGCGGTTCCAAGAGTTCCAGTCGTTCAAACTCCCCCTGCGCGGCAACGATCTCGAAGTCCCCCTCGGGCCGCACGTGGCGAAGGCGCTTGAGCGCACGCGCGAGGCCGTCTTCACCGGCGAAATCGCGCAAACGGAGGCGAGGACGTTTGCGCGCGAGATGGCGATCAAGTACCTTGATTCCAGTGGTCAGGGGCCAGTAGCCAGTGGTCAGGAAGACGGAGCCACGGACCGCTGACCACTCGTAACCGACATGCCGCATCTGCCGATACTCGCAGCACTCCTCCTCGCAACGGCCCAGTCCCAATCGCCGCTGCCGGCTCCGCCGCCCACTCCGACGCACGACATCACGCAGGTCGAGGCTGCTCCGCTCGGCGGTGCCATCGCCATCCCGCTGCCGGAGCGCGAGAGGAAAAAGCTCGCCAAATTCGACATCCCCGAACTGGCCGGCGCCCGGCAAGCCGTCGGGCCGCAGCGCATCGATGGACGCCTTCCGCATCCGCTCGTCGATTACAACGTCACCACCGCGGATCTCTACCAGCGGCTGTCGATCTTCGAAGGCGGTCTGGTGGTCGTGGAAATGCGCGGTGCCGGCGGCACGATCCGAAAGAAAGTCATCATCCCGGACGACGCGCTTCACAACTACACGCATTCGATCTCGGCCGCCGCGCTGGCAACGGTGCACGATTCCGAATTGAGCAAGCCGCGCGACACGCGCCGTTCGCTGCTGCGCGCGTACGACGCGAACATGAATTTCGTGGAGCGGCAGTTCGATCCGATGGCCACGATGCCGAAGGCGCTCTCCGACCAGGTCATCCCGCTGCAGGATCTGCTGCGCGTTATCTATCAGGACCGCGCGGTGACCAACACCGTGGCCGGCTACATGCCCAAAGTCGGCGACCAGCTCGTCGGCGACGACAAGAAAATCTACAAGGTCGTACGCGTGGTGAATGACAAACTCGTCGAGCTGCACTGCCTCAGCCAGCCCACCACGATCTACGTCGACGTCAAAGACCTCTACAACTACTTCATCGGAACGCCGGGAGCGGCCAGCCGCTGAACACACTGCGCGTCACCACCGGCACGTTGCGCGGGCGCCGCGTCCCCGTCCCGCCCCGCGAGACGCGCCCGACTTCCGAACGCGCGCGCATGGCGTTTTTTAATATCTGCGGCCCGCGAATCGACGGCGCGAACTTCCTCGATCTCTTCGCCGGCAGCGGCGTTTTCTCCTTCGAAGCCATCTCGCGCGGCGCGGCCTCGGCCACCGCCATCGAGCACGATCGAAAGAGCGTAGCCACGATCAAACAACTCGCCGACGAGTGGGACGCGCCCGTCACCGCCATCGCCGGCGACGTCTTCGCGGAAATCCCGCGTCTGCGCGGCCGGTTCTTCGATGTCATCTACGCCGATCCGCCGTACTCGTTCGGCCGCTACGACGACCTGCTCGCCGCCATCGACAGCGCCGGCATTCTCAACGACGATGCGCTCGTTGCCATCGAGCATCAACGCCGCAGCGAGCCGTTCACGATCGAAACGAAAAATTTGAAAGCGTTGCGCCGCGCTGAATACGGCGAAGTCTGGATTACCTTGTTCACATCATGAGCATTCGCGAAATCACTCCCACCGAACTGCAGCAACTCCTGGCCGGCGACAATCCGCCATCCCTCATCGACGTCCGAGAAGAAGGGGAAGCCGCCATCTGCTCGATCGACGGCTCCACGCTGATCCCGATGAACACACTGCCACAGCGCTTGCAGGAGCTCCCGCGCGACCGCGCCGTGGTTCTCTACTGCCACAGCGGGATGCGTTCGATGATGGCAGGCCAATGGCTGTCGCAACAAGGATTCGACGCGCTCTCGCTCGCCGGCGGCATCGACCGCTGGGCGAGGGAGATCGAGCCGGACATGGCGCGGTATTAATCCGTCCCATCTGCGTAATCTGCGGATAAAAGGATCTGAATGGAACTGACATTAGACGACGAAGGAACACACACCCTCTTCGGCAATCACGACGAAAACCTGCGCATGCTCGAGGACGAGTTCAAGGTCAAGATCTCCTCGCGCGGCGGCGAAATCTTCGTCACCGGCGATGCCGACAACGTCGCGCCGGTCGAGAAACTGCTGGCGCAGATGCAGGAGCTGATCGAGCAGGGCTATCCGCTCAAGCGTTCCGACATCCACACCGGCATGCGTGTGCTGCGTGATCGCCCCGAGGCCAGCATCGTCGACTTCTTTACCGACGATGCCGTGCAGGCCTCGGTGCGCCGCGTCGTGACGCCGCGCAACGTCGCGCAGAAGATGTACCTGCAGTCGATCCAGGACAACGACATCACCTTCGGCATCGGCCCCGCCGGAACCGGCAAGACCTTCCTCGCCGTCGCCGCGGCCGCCGGCGCGCTGGCCGACAAGTCGGTGAAGCGCATCGTCCTCTGCCGGCCCGCCGTCGAAGCGGGCGAGCGACTCGGCTTCCTCCCCGGCGACATCGCCGAGAAAGTGAATCCGTATCTGCGCCCGCTCTACGACTCGCTCTACGACATCATCGGCTTCGAGAAAGTGGAGAAGCTGATGGAGCGCAGCGTCATCGAAATCGCGCCGCTGGCCTTCATGCGCGGCCGCACGCTTAATGACGCCTTCATCATCCTCGACGAAGCGCAGAACACCACGCCCGAACAGATGAAGATGTTCCTGACCCGCCTCGGCTTCGGCGCGAAAGCGGTCGTGACTGGCGACGTGACGCAGGTCGATCTCCCCACCGGCAGCAAGTCGGGCCTGCGCGTGGTCCGCCAGATCCTCGGCGGCATCGACCGCATCAAATTCTTCGATTTCTCCGACCGCGACGTCGTCCGCCATCCGGTCGTGCAGCGCATCGTCATGGCCTACGACCGCGCCGACAAAGAACGCGAAAAGCAGGAAAACGGTTGACGAACGTCGAAGTCACCGGCCCTGCCGTCCCCCGCTTCAGCCGCCGCGAGATCGCCGAATTCGTCCGCCGCGTCCTGATCGCCCTGCGCGTCGACGACGACATCCACGAAGTCTCCATCGCCATCGTCGACGACGACGCGATGCGCAATCTCAACCGCCAGTTCCGCAAAAAGAACAAGACCACAGACGTCCTCACCTTCCCCGCCGACGACTCCGACGCCGACCCCAACGCCAAAGGCCGCCCCCTCGGCGACATCGTGATCTCCATCGACCAGGCCCGCCGCCAGGCCACGGACCAGAAGCATTCTCTGGCCACCGAAGTCCGCTACCTGATCCTCCACGGTGTTTTGCACGCGCTGGGCTACGACCATGAAACGGATGACGGCGAGATGAACGCGCTGGAAGTGAAGGTGAGGGGGAAGGTGGGGTTGGAGTAGCTCAGCCAAGCGGATTGAATCCAGCCACTCCGCGATAGCGAAGGATGTCGGCATCTTTCGTCACGAGCTGTCTCCCCTCCGCAATGGACTGCGCGATGAGAATGCGATCGAACGGGTCGTCGTGATGGCGCGGGAGGCTCTGCAGCTTCAGCGAATGGGAGAAGCGGAGAGGAAGCTCGCTGAATCCATCGGCGGCGATCGATGCCTTCAACTCTTCGAGATCGACGTCGATCCGGCCGAGCATCTGTTTGATCGTGATCTCCCACATGGTCGCAGCGCTCACCGCCACGTCGTTCTCCGCAGAAGCCACGACCGCGGCGAGATCTTTTGTCAGCCGCCGGTCGCCCATAATCCACCAGAGGAGGATGTGCGTATCGAGCAGGAGGCGCATCAATCGCCTTCAAACATGCCGGCCGGAAGCGGCGCGTCGAAGTCGCGGCCAAGACGGATGCGCCCGCGCATGCGTCCTGGCTTCCGCTTCACGGCTGGCGCGAGGAACGGAACCAGCTTCGCCGCCGGGCGGCCTCCCCGGGCGATGACGATCTCCTCCCCCGCCTCGGCTCGTTCCACAAGTTTGGATAACTGCGTCTTCGCGTCGTAGATGTTGATCTGCTCGCTCATTAGTCTGGTCTGACCAACCCAACGTTGACTAATACTATTGCATCGTATCGAAAGCGCTGCATCTGCGTCATCTGCGGATCAAAAGCCGCGGAGCGGCATCAAGAGGGTAGCGAGGGGTGAGAGCGAAGCGAACACCCCTCGAATACGAACGCGCGCAGGAGTTTGTGCCGCGTCAGCGGCACCAGATGGAACGTCACATCTTTCCAGTGCCGCTGACGCGGCACAAACCTTGGGGTCACTCCTCATTCGAGGGGTGTTCGCTTCGCTCTCACCCCTCGCTACCTTCTGCAAGCCGCGACGCGGCTGTTAGCCGTTGCGGAGAATCTTGTCCTTGCAATATATCCGCGACGGATATATATTACCCGACATGACAAAGGGCACGACCAACGCCCCCCTCACTCCGGCAGTGCTTCATATCCTCCTCGCGCTCTCCTCGCAGGAGCGGCACGGCTACGGGATCATGAAGATGGTCGAGTCGGACTCGCAGGGGAAAGTGAAGATGGGGCCGGGGACGCTCTATGGCTCGCTCGGCCGGATGATCGAGGCCGGGCTGATCCGCGAGAGCGACAGGAAGATAGATCCGGAAATGGACGACGAGCGGCGCGTCTATTACAAGATCACCGCCCTTGGACAAAAAGCGCTTGAGGCGGAGTTGCAGCGATACCGCGAGGTCATCGCCGTCGCTAAACGAAAATCGCGTCAGCCGGGGATTGCGTATGGCTCATAAACAGTCGATCCAACGATTGCGAAACTGGTACGCAACGCTGCTTCGTCTCTATCCGAAACCGTACCGCGAGCGATTTGCAGAACCGATGGAGCAAACCTTCAACGATCTTCTCCGGGAGCGTGCAGAAGAAGACAAAGGATTGTTCGGCTTCGCGCTCTGGATATTCATCGAAACATCCGCAGGGATTCTTAGAGAAACGCTCATGACCATCCCAAAGCACATCCTCCGCCCCCTGGTTCTGACAGCGATCATCATGTTGTTCCCGATTTTCGGGAGCCTTTACGTTGATGACTGGCACTGGCACTGGTACTCATTCGTTTTTGCGGGCGCCCTCGTGTTCAGTGCCGCTCTTGGGTATGAGCTCGTAGCCAGGAGAATGAACAATAAGACTTACCGATTAGCGGTCGGCGTTGCCGTCATTACGGGATTCGCAATGAACTGGGTGAACTTCGCCGTCGGCGTTTTTGGCGAATTCGATGACATTCCCACCAAGCCGTTTTATTGGGGCGTGATTTTGATCGGACTGATCGGCGCCACCGTTGTGCGTTTCAAACCGCGCGGCATGATGTACGTGATGGCGGCCATGGCAATTGCGCAAATGACCGTCCCTGTAATTGCGCTGATCGTCTGGCCCGTCGAAATCAGGCACCTGCGACACGTCGCCTTCCCGATGCTGTTTGCCCCGACGGTGGCTGGCGCCTTTGGAGCGAACGCGATTTTCGCCGCACTCTTTATCGGATCGGCGCTGCTGTTCCGACGCGCAAGCGCCAGCCTGAACGCGGACGCGGTCTAGAAGCCTTGATCCTTGTGCTCGCCGAACGTCTCCTTCAACTTCGAGACGATCTCGCCAATCGTGCACTCCTGCCGGACGCACTCGACGATCAACGGCATCAGATTCCGGTTCTCGCGGGCGGCAGCATCGAGTGAGGCGAGAGCAGTGGAACCATCGCCCGTGCGTTGCGCACAGAACGCGCGGAGGCGCGCCACCTGATCGCGTTCGACCGACTCATCGATCGACATGATCGGCAATGTGGCCGAGGAGTCGTCGACGAAATCGTTGACCCCGACCACGATTGCGCGCTTCTCCTCGAGCGCGCGCTGCGCCAGGTAAGCCGACTCGCCGATCTCGTGCTGCACGAATCCCGACTCGATCGCCTCGCGCGCACCGCCCATCGCGTCGATCCGTTCGATCAGCGCGCGCGCTTCGCGCTCGATGTCCAGCGTCAGCGACTCGATCTCGTACGAACCGGCCAGCGGATCGGCGTAGCGCGGCACGCCGGTCTCGTGCGCCAGCACCTGCTGCGTGCGCAGCGCGATCTTGGCCGATTCCTCGGTCGGCAGCGCCAGCGCCTCGTCGCGCGAATTCGTGTGCAGCGACTGGCAGCCGCCCAGCACCGCCGCCATCGCCTGGTAAGCCACGCGCACCACGTTGTTCTCCGGCTGCTGCGCGGTCAGCGTCGAGCCGGCCGTCTGCGCGTGGAAACGCAGCGCCAGCGACTTCGGATCCTTCGGCGCGTAGCGCTGGCGCATCAACTGCGCCCACAGCTTGCGCGCCGCGCGGAACTTCGCCACCTCTTCCAGAAAATCGTTGTGTGCGTTGAAGAAGAACGAAATCCGCGGCGCAAACGCATCGACGTCCAGTCCGCGCTCCACCGCCGCCTGCACGTACTGCAATCCATTCGCGAGCGTGAACGCCACCTCCTGCACCGCCGTCGAGCCGGCCTCGCGGATGTGGTAGCCGGAGACCGAGATCGTGTTCCAGCGCGGCACCTCCTTCGCGCAGAACTCGAAGATGTCGGTCACGATGCGCAAGGACGGCGCAGGCGGAAAAATGTACGTTCCGCGCGCCGCGTACTCCTTGAGGATGTCGTTCTGGATTGTGCCGGAGAGCTTCGTCCACGCGATGCCGCGCCGCTCCGCGACGACGAGCAGCAGCGCCAGCAGAATCGACGCCGGCGCGTTGATGGTCATCGAGATCGACACGCGGTCGAGCGGGATGCTGTCCAACAGCACTTCCATGTCCTCGATCGAATCGATGGCCACGCCGACGTTGCCGACTTCGCCGCGAGCGCGGGGATCATCGGAATCCATCCCGATCTGCGTCGGCAGATCGAAGGCCACCGAGAGTCCGGTCGTGCCGCGTTCGAGAAGGTAGCGATAGCGCTTGTTCGACTCGGCAGCGGTCGAGAAACCGGCGTACTGGCGCATCGTCCACAACTTGCCCTGGTACATCGACCGCTGCGGGCCGCGCGTGAAGGGGAATCGCCCCGGCTCGCCGAGGTCGTTTGCGGCATCGAACTTGCGCGTGTGGAGATCGTCCGCGTCGAAAAAAAGTTTCTCGTCGGCCATTCAACGCAATCATAGCGGGCGCAATCGGGCGGCCCGTATAATTCACCCCCTTTTTCGGCACCCTTCCAACCATGAGCGTCAGCGGCAATCTCAAAACGATGCTTCCCGGCGATCTGCTCCAATGGCTCAGCCTCGGGCAGAAAACCGGCACGCTCTTCGTCAGCAACAAGGGGACGGAGAAGAAGATCTTCTTCCGCAACGGCCGCGTGATCTCTTCCGCGTCGAACGATCCGCGCGAATACCTCGGCCAGTTCCTCATGAGCCACGGCTACATCACCGAGCCGGAGCTGATGAAGGCGATGGAAGTGCAGGCGCAGTCGCGCATCCTCCTCGGAAAAATTCTGGTGATGATCGACGTCATCACCGAGGAGGATCTGCAGCGGCTGATGCGGCTGAAAGCGGAGGAAGAGATCTACGACATCTTTCTCTGGAACGAAGGCGACTTCCAGTTCATCGACGACGAGCTGCCGCAGATGGAGATGATCCCGCTGCAGGTCGACGTCACCGGCCTGATCATGGAAGGGACGCGGCGCGTCGACGAGTGGAACCGCATCCACACGCTCATCGGACACGAGGGACTGGTGCCGTCGATCGTGAAGGAGCTTCCACCGGAAGAGCTCGAAGACGATGCGCAACGCACCGTGGTCAACGCCATCGACGGCAAGCGTTCACTCGCGGAGCTGGTGCTGGAAAGCCGCTCCTCGTCGTTCAACGTCTCCTCGGCGGTCTATCACCTGACGCGCGAAGGCTACGTAAAGCTCACCGATCCGACGCTGGTCGTGCTTCCGACGCCAAAGCCGGACGAGGAGCCGGCGACTGTCGACGACTTCACCGAGGACGACGAGATCGTCTCGCTGATCGCGCGCGCGCAGCAGTCGCTGCGCGGACGCGAGTACGAGAAAGCGCAGCGGCTGCTGAAAGCGGCGGAGAACCTCGATCCGAATCATCAGCGCGTCCGCAGCGCGATCAAAGGCGCCGAGTCCGCCATCCTCTCCGATCTTCGCGGGCAGGGATTGCACGATTCGAAAGTGCCGCGCGTCGCCAAACCGTTGGACGAAATCACGCAAATGAATTTCACGCCGAACGAGGGCTTCATGCTCTCGCGCATCAACGGCCAGTGGGATCTCGGCTCGCTGATCAAGATCAGCCCGATCCGCGAGCCGGACGCGATGCTGATCTTCTACAAGCTCTGGCGTGACGGCATCATCGCCCTCGACTGATTTCCATCCGGCACGACGATTGCTCCACGTGCCGTCGAGAGATGAGCGAGTTAGTTGACGCAGTTCTCGAGCGCACCATCGACGAGGCCGACAACGAGGTCCGTCAGCGCATGGAAGCCGAAGCCGACATGGCCAACGTGCTCCAGTGGATCTCGCGCCTCCGGCCGGCCTCCCGCGACGTTGAGTTAGCGCCAGCCTGGATGAACGCGTAGCGCCTTTCTTTGTGTCCTTTGTGCCTTTGTAGTGAAACGCTTTTCACCACGAATCGCTCGCGCCACCGCCGCCGGAATCGCCGCCGCCTCCGTCGAAACCCGAATCCGATGAGGAACTGGACGAAGAGTCAGACGACGAAGAGCTCGACCATGAGCTCGATGATGACGAGTCGGACGAGTTAGGGATGTAGGTCGTCATCGGCGCGCGCGAAGTCGTTCTTCGACCGCCACGCCCGAGAACCACGAGGAGAAGAGCGCCGAGGCCCAGGAAGACAAAGACCCCGACCACGACACCGATCTCGTCCAACCCGAGGCCGCCCCGTGATTGCGTCTGAACGGGCGAGACAGGCCGCCGCCTCTCCCGAACCGTTCGCCCCGTTCCCTTCAATCCTTCGCCGCGAACCACCGCGAGCATCGCGTCGACGCCTTGCTCCACCGCGCCGTCGTAGTCGGCGGCGCGCAGGCGCGGCTTGATGATCGTGCTCGTGATCTCCTTCGACTTCGCGTCGGTCAGCACGCCCTCCAGGCCGTAGCCGACCTCGATGCGCATCTTGCGATCGCCGGTGAAGAGGAAAAGAACGGCTCCGTTGTCCTTTCCCTTCTGCCCGACGCCCCACGAGTGCATGGCGTCATTCGCGAACTGCTCAATCGTTGAATCGGTCGGAAGGCTTCGATCGACGTAGACCAGGATCTGATTCGACGTGTCGCGCTCGAACTGCGCCAGCTTCTCGTTGACCGCGTGGACTTTCGCCGCGTCGAGCACACCGCTCTTGTCGGTCACGTACGTGGCTGGTTTCGGCGGGACCGCGACCGAAAGCAATGCGAGGAGAAACGCGAGCATCACTTCCACTCGTCGATCATGTTCATGAACTCGCCGAACAGATGGAACGAGTCATGCGGCCCCGGCGCGGCCTCGGGGTGATACTGCACGGCCAGCACCGGCTCGCTCTTGTGCCGGAAACCTTCCAGCGTCTGGTCGTTGAGATTGATGTGCGTGTGCTCGACCTCGTTGGCGTTCAATGAATCGGGATCAACCGCGAAACCGTGATTCTGCGCCGTGATCTCCACGCGCCCGCTGCGCAGATCCTTGACCGGATGATTGCCGCCGCGATGTCCGAACTTCAGCTTGTACGTGCGGCCGCCGAGCGCCAGGCCGAGAAGTTGGTGGCCGAGGCAGATGCCGAAGATCGGAATCTTGCCGATGAGATGGCGGATGTTTTCCTGCGCATACGTCACCGGCTCCGGATCGCCCGGTCCGTTCGAAAGCATCACGCCGTCGAATCGCTGCGCCAGGATTTCGTCGGCGTGCGTGGTGGCGGGATAGACCGTGACTTCGCAACCTTGCTGCGAAAGCTGGCGGAGGATGTCGCGCTTGACGCCGAAGTCGTAGAGTGCGATCCGCTTCTTCGGATGCGCGGGCGGCTCATCAAACGTGTACGGACGAAGCGCCGTCACGCGCTGCACGAGATCGAGTCCGCTCATCGACGGCGCGCGGCGGACTTCGTCGACGATCGACTCCACGCTGCGCTCGTTCTCGCTCGTGATCATGCCGCGCATCGCGCCGAGGTTGCGGATGTGGCGTGTGAGCGCGCGCGTGTCGACGCCCTGAATCGCGGAGATGCCGTTGCCCGCGAAGTATTCGGCCAGCGGCATCTCCGACAACGCGTTCGACGGCTCCGCGATCGCGTCGCGCACCACGAAGCCCGCCACCTGCGCCTGCTCGTTCTGCGCGACCGCTTTCTCGATTCCGTAGTTTCCGATGTGGGGATACGTCATCACCACGATCTGAAATCGATAGGAAGGATCGGTGGCGATCTCCTGGTATCCGGTCAGCGACGTATTGAAAACGACCTCGCCGATCGAGTTGGCGGAGGCGCCAAAGGCCTCGCCGTCGTAAACGGTTCCATCTTCGAGAATGAGGCGTGCGGGCATCGGGGACGGATTGTTGCACATCATGTGGCACAGACACTCTTGTCTGTGCTTTTGAAACAGCGCTGCTTGCGAGTTTGCCGCGAGCCTCCCAGCCGCACAGACAAGAGTGTCTGTGCCACACTGCTCGGCGGCTGCACTCACATTCACTCGTGCCGCAGCGCCTCCACCGGATTTAACCTCGCCGCACGCAGCGACGGCAGGATCGTCGCGCCGAACGAGACGGCCAGCGAGAAGGCGGCGATGATCGTCAGATCGATCGGCCGCGTCACGAATGGAATCGACGAAACGAAGTAGACCTGCGCGATCTCGGGCGGGAACGACACGAGGTGGTAGCGCGTGATCACCCAGCAGATCACCACGCCGAGAAGCATGCCGGTGGCCGTGCCGAGGATGCCCACCATCGTGCCGTACCAGACGAAAATGCGGCTCACCGTGCCCGACTCCGCGCCCATCGACGACAGGATCCCGATCTCCTTCCGCTTCTCGTGCACGGTCATGATCAGCGTCGAAACGATGTTGAACGTCGAGACGAACACGATCAGGCCGATGACGATGAACAGCACGAGCTGCTGGATTTTCAGCATTGAAAACAGTTGCCGGTTCATGTCGCGCCAGTCGCTGACCGCGTAGCGATGGTCGGTGCGCGCATCGATGGCGCGCGAAACGGCGTCGAGATCCGCGCCGGGAACGAGCTTCACCTCGAGCAGGTTCGCCGCGCCCGGCGCATTGAGGAGCGACTCCGCTTCATGCAGATCGATGAAGAGCCAGCGCGCGTCGAATTCGTAGAAGCCGGTGTCGAAAACGTTCGTGACCACGAACGACGCGCTGCGCGGCAGGAAGCTCCCGCTGTCCTCGACCGGAACGGTGATGCTGATCGACTGTCCCACCGTCACGCCGAGCTTCGTGGCCAGATAGCGTCCGACCGCGACGCCGCGCTCCCCTTCCGCGGTGTTGAAGGCGTGACGCGGCCCGATGATCTTCGCCAGCATCTGCGACTCCGCCGCGCGCGACGGCTCGAGACCTTTGAGCATCGTCTCGGTCCCGGTCGAGCTCCGCTCCGTCGTCACCAGCGCGCTCTTGAACAGCACCGGCGCAGCCTCCGCCACACCAGGCGTCGCCCGCACGACGCCCACGAGTTGCTCCGTGTTTTCGATCGGTCCGCCGACCGAGTAGACGAAGACCTCCGCGTTCCCGCCAAGAAGTTTTCGCTGCAGGTCGCCGCGATAGCCGGTCATCAGCGCCATTGAGATCACCAGCGCCATGACGCCGATGACCAATCCGAGGACGGACACGAATCCAACCGCGGATACGAGGCGGTCGGTGGGACGGCGCAAGTACCGCCACGCGATTTGCCGGGAGAGGTTCATTACTCGTAGTTTATGGGAGTGGGGAGTTGGGCGTGGGGAGTGGCAGCAAACAACGACGTGGTTCCCACTCCCCACACCCTACGCCCCACTCCCTGCACCGATCTTGCTCTCCCCACCTTCGTGAAACTCAAAGCGATCATCTTCGACGTCGACGGAACCCTCGTCGACTCCAACGACATTCATGCCCGTTGCTGGATCGACGCATTCGAACATTTCGGCAAGCACTTAGAGTGGGACGTGATCCGGAATCAGATTGGGAAAGGGGGCGATCTGCTCGTTCCCGATCTGCTCAACGCGCGCGAGATGCGCAAGTTCGGAGAGGAGTTGAAGAAGTATCGGACGAAGCTTTACAAGGACGAGTACCTGCAAAACGTCAAGCCGTTTCCGCGCGTGCGCGAGCTGTTCGAAACGTTGCACGGACGCGGCATCAAGCTCGCGCTCGGATCGTCTTCGAACCAGGATGAGGTGAAGTACTATACGGCGCTTCTCGGCGTCGGCGAGCTTGTGGAAGGCTCGACGTCGAAGAGCGATGCCGATCTTTCCAAGCCGTCGCCGGAGATTTTTCAGGCGGCGCTCGAAAAGCTCGGCACCGAAGCAAACAACACGCTCACCGTCGGCGACACGCCCTACGACATTCTCGCTTCGCATCGCGCCTCGCTGGCGATCGCGGCAGTCTTGTCGGGCGGTTTCGCACGCGAGCTGTTGACGAAGGCGGAGTTTCTCTTCGACGATGTCGGGGAGTTGGTGAGAGAGATCGATCGAGTCGATGAGTACTTCAACAACGAATGAGCCGGCGCTCGCCGCCGCCCCTGCCGTCCACACGCGCGCCATCGTCGTCGACGGCCATTGCGACACGCCCTACCGCCTGCTCCGCCACAACCTCCACCTCGGCGAGCACGATGCCGAGGCGCAGCTCGATCTGAAATCGATGCGCGAGGGCGGCATCACCGCATCGTTTTTTGCCGCGTACGTGCCGCCGTTCTACGCCGGCCGAGGTGCCGCGCGATTCGCATATCGCGTCATCGATCTCATTCACGACGAAGTGCGCCGCAATCCCGACGTCCTCACGTTCTGCAACGATTCGGCCGGCATCCGCCAGGCGAAAGCCGACGGCAAAGCGGCCATCCTGATCGGCGTCGAGGGCGGCCACGCCATCGAAGACTCGCTGTTGATCCTGCGCGATTTCTACTCGCTCGGCGCGCGCTACCTCACCCTCACGCACGTCAACACGAACAACTGGTGCGACTCCTCGGGCGACGCCGGCCGCCACAACGGCCTGACCGATTTCGGACGCGACGTCGTGCGCACGATGAACGACCTCGGCATGATCGTCGACATCTCGCACGTCTCCGACGCCGCCTACTACGCGGTGCTCGAAACGACGCGCGTGCCGGTCGTGGCCACGCATTCGTCCTGCCGCGCGCTCTGCCGCCATCCGCGCAACATGACGGACGCCATGCTGCGCGATCTGGCCAAGAACGGCGGCGTCTGCATGATCAACTTCTTCTCCGCGTTTCTGAACGATCGCGTGGCCGAGGTCATCATCAACTCGCAGAAACGCGTGAAGAGCGAATCGGCGGGCGGTACCGAGGAGATGCCCAACGACGCCACCGACTGGGATCTCTATCTCGAATGGTTCAACACCCTCGGCTGCCCGCAAGCGACGCTCGACGACGCCGCCGATCACGTGATTCACGCCGCGGAAGTCGCCGGCATCGATCACGTCGGCATCGGCAGTGACTTCGACGGCGTCCCTGCGCTGCCGAACGGATTGCAGACCGCGTCCGGCCTGCCGCTGCTCACCGCGCGTTTGCTGGAACGCGGCATGTCCGAGGATGATGTGGAGAAGGTTCTCGGCGGAAACTTTTTGCGGGTGTTTGGAGAGATTGAGAAGGGGCGGAGATCCTGACGATCCGCTTCGCGGCTCGCAGGATAAAATCGAAAAACATGGCCAACGACGTACAACAACTTCGCGATCTGGCGCGGGCGTTCTGGACGGGGCAGCCGATTCCCTGTCCGAAACACCACGGCGCGACGATGACCGGCAGCTTCGTGCAGACCACGTTCGCCGATCACATCGTGCTGACTTGCAGTCGCGGCAAAGAGACCATCACCATTCCGCAGCGCCCGCGGCAGATGGAGTTTCATCGTCAGCAGGTCGAAGGCTTCCTCGAGAACATCGAACGCGGCGACGCGAACCTCTGCTATCGCTGCCAGTCGGAGCTGGTCATCGAGTCGACGGCGAATCCCGACACGGGGTTGGCCGAGTACTCCTTCACGTGCGTGCGCTGCCTGTCGTACGGGACGTGGAACGGCCAAACCGCCGAGCTCGCCGGCGTCAATAAATAACATTTATTTTTGTCGCCATGGGTAGGGATCGCCTCCTTTCCGTCACTCCTAGAGTGGGAGATTTTTTGTGCAGGCGATGGCTGTTGAAACCTACGACTGGATCGATACGACGAATCTTTCTGCCCTGGTAGCAAACTTCGCGCGCGTCCACATGTTTCTGTCGATGTTTGACGGCGACCCGCAGAAGTGGATCGAGTTTCTCGAATGGAACGGCACGGACGAGGAGCGCCGCCGCGACCTTCCCTTCGCCGAAGACCTCAAACGCCGCATCGCCGACGACCCGCAATACCTCGACCGGCTGCGTCACCTGGTGCGCGACTTTTCCACGCTGGTTTGATCTGTCATCCTGAGCCGCCGGAGCTGCGTAGGCGAAGCTGAAGCAGCGTAGGACGGTCGAAGGATCCCCGGCTGTTAACCCGGAAAGGGCGGGCGGCTCATCAGCGTTGCCACCGCCCAACCGGGTTATTAGCCGGGGATCCTTCATCGTCCTACGCCGATCCACGCTTCGCGCTACTCGGCTCCGGCGATTCAGGATGACAGGCTGCCTACTTCGCGATTTCCCCCACGATCGCGTCGATCGCTTTCAGCGCCTCGGAGGAATCGCCGGCGTTGTGATTGATGATGATCGAGAAGTAGCGATGCCCGCCGTCCGGCATGTTCAGAATTCCGCTGAGGGCGTTGACTCCGTTGATGCTGCCGGTCTTGCCGCGCATGCGATCGGCGAACGGCAGCAGGCGGCGGCGCAGCGTTCCCTCGTCGCCGGGACGGGCCAGCATCATCCACCAGATCGCGCGCCGCGACGAGTCGTTCATCCAGCGAAGCAGCGTCACGATCGCGCGTGGCGTGACGAGGTCGTCCGGCGAAAGTCCGGAGCCGTCGACGAATCGGAAGTCGCTGGTCGCCACGCCCACCTCGGACGTCAGAAACCGCCGTTCGATGTCTTCCGCCGCTTCGTACGACGCCGGTTGCGCCGATAACCCTTTGAACAGCATCTCCGCGTAGAGGTTCTGGCTCGGCTTGAGGACCACCGAGAGCAATTGCCACAGCGGCGGCGATTCGATGACCGCGATCTGTTCCTGCCAGCTTCGCGGCGTCGCGTTGACGGTCGTCTTGCCGGTGACGCGAATGCCCGCGTGTTCCAGCACATCGCGCAGCGCTTGCGCAGCGTAGAGCGCCGGATCGCCGATGCCGGCCAGCGTTTGAAAATGCTCCGGCATGTTTCCGATCATGGCGATGGCATTGGCGTTATCCGACCGGACGCTCGGCTCTCCTCGCCCACACGCGACATTCGCATTCGCGGGCACGAACGCGGGATCGGTGACGACCACCGGCGCCGCGCAATGGTCGGCGACGATGCCGACCACGTTCTCGTTGTACGCAAGCGCGTCCGTCGGGACCGCGTAGTCGCTGCCGAGGTTCCCGACCTTCCAGGTGCCGGGGATGGTGACGCGGTCGAACAGCGAGACATCCGCGATCACGTCGCGCACCTCGGCAATTCCGCGTTGATGGAGCGCGGCCACGAATGGCGCGAAGACGGCGTCGCGATCGAAAGCCCAACGTCCGCCGAGTGATGGATCGCCGCCGCCGCGGATGACGAGATCGTCGCCATCACGCCAGAGCTCCGTCGCAATCTGCCGGTCCAGCCCTTCGCACGAGGCGACGGTTGCGGCGTTGAAGAGCTTGCGATTCGACGCCGGAATCAGCAGCGTTGTCTCGTGACGCGCATAGACCGTACGCCCGGCATCGTCGACGACGTCGATTCCCCAGATGGCGCCGGCGAGTTGTGGCCGGTGCCGGATGTCGTCGATGCGCCGCGTGAGCGACTGCGTACGCGCCGTCGCGCACGCAGCGAAAAGGATCGCGAACAACGGCAGCGCTCTACGCAAACGTCATCTCCTCCGACGACTTCTCCCGATTGCGATGCATGGCCGCGAGCATGCCGTCGAAATCGGCATTCGGAAAGCGAGGCCGCAGCCGCTTCGCGATCGCATGGGCTTTGAGGCAGGCGCCGTAATCGCGAGCGAAGGGGTATGTATCGAGTTCGAGTGTCGGGTGTCGGGTGTCGGGTGTCGGAGAGGCGTTGATGTTCGACAGGTGATTAGCGACGCGTGTGATCACCGCGTCATTCTCCGTCTGCAATGCGGCATCGAAAAGAAACAAGCTGTGAGCACTGACGATGTCGCCATCATTCGCGATCACATTCGCGACGAGCGCTTTGCAGAGTGAGTCGAGATCGACGTTCGCACTCCCCACTTCCAACTCCCCACCCCCCACCGCAACCATCTCCCACACGCCGATGCGCAGCATCGCGTATCTCCCCTTTTCGCCCAGGAGATCGGCCAGGCGCATGGCGGCGGAGGCGACGATCAGCTTGTGGCCGAGGTCTTCGAAATCGTCGGACGCGACGGCGAAGTAGTCGGATGCGAAGTCGTCATCCTGGTAACGCTTCGCCAGCCAGCGTTCGGCGCGAAGACGATCCGAGGCCGCAATCGCCTCGCGCAACTCCCCGGCGTCGCCACGCTGATCCTCATCGATCTTCGGCGGATCGAGCATCGGCGGCTCGCTCCACGGCTGCCGGCTCGCCGCCGCATAGATCGCGCACTGCACGATGGCCTCATCAAATCGATCGCCAAGATCTTCGCGAAGATCCCAAACCGACAAACAAGCCAGCAGCGCATGCATCGAATGCTGCGACGGCGCAAACGCCAAAACCGCGAACCGCGCCACGGTGGTCCACGTTTCCTCCGCCGAATGCGCGGCCCGAAACTCGGCGACCGCGGCGGGAATCGCGTCGAGATCGCGTTCGATGAAGGGTTCGTAATTCATCCGCAGATGACGCAGATGCCCGCAGGTCAGTCCATCTGAATCATCTGCGTCATCTGCGGACTAATGCTTCTTCTTCGCCGCCGGTTTCGGCGCCGGCTTCGCCGTCGTCGTAGCGGGCGTCTTCGCGGTTTGCGGATTCGTCAGCACGCCGCCGTCTTCTTCGGAGCGGCCGTCTTCCACGTCCACGGTTTGCGTCACCGCGTCGCCGCCGTTGACGGCGGGCTGGGCGGCGGCGGGGGCGATAGTCTGGGTGTTCTGCGCGGTTCCGGTCGCTGATGACGACTTACGGCCGCGGCAGCCGTCGGCGGCAAGCGCGAGCGTCAACATCATCACGAGCGACAGCGTGGCTGTTTTCTTCACGGACACCTCATCGACATTCTCATCAGGGGAGTGATCAAAGCCGGATTCACGCCACCATGCAATTTCCCTGACAGGATTCGCTACAATGCGCCGCCGATGGACGCGCGGAAGCGGATCGGTGTTTTCGGTTGGGGCGTCGTCGCTCCGAAGTCTCCAGACATCGCCGCATTCGAACGGAACCTCGAGCGCGCCGACAGCTGGCTTTCCCCATTCAGAGGGTTCGGACCGTCAAATTTCCTGGTCGGCTACCCTGAATTCGACTTCGAAACCTACCACGACTGGTTCGACGAGCGCTTCCCGCCCGCCAAATTCAAACAGCTCAAAGACAAGATGGGACCGATGGTGCTCTCGTGCATCGGCGCCTTCATCCAGTCGCTGACGCAGAATCACGGCATCGAAGAGTACCTGCAATCGCTCGGCACAAAGGCCCACGTTTACATCGGCACCGGCCTCGGCGAGATTACCGTCACCGCGAACGAGACCATCGCGTACGACCGCGCCCTGCGCAAGTGGAACGAATTCTGGGCCACGCCCGAACGCTGCGCCGCGTTGCGCGCGCACATCGACGGCGCGCACGATCCTGCCGCGCCGCGCGATCCCGAAGAATTCACCGTCGGATGCGAAGAGTGGATCGACGCCAAGCATGCCTGGGAAGAATTCTGGGCCGCGAAGAGCGACGCGCTCCTCGCGTACCTCGCCGAAGCGGCCGACATCCAGTCCGAGCCCGTCCCGCCATCGTCCGGCTCCGCGAAGCTCAGCACCATCCGCCAGAAACTGAACAAAGTCCGCGCGCTGAACAAAAAGTGGGGTTGCCCGGACGAGCCGTGGGCCGCCGTCTCGCCGAACCTGCTCTGGAACATCGCCAACATCCCCGCCTCGCAGGTGTCGATGATCGGCCGCATCGTCGGGCCGGCCTTCGCGCCGGTGGCCGCATGCGCGTCCTTCGGCGTCGCGCTCAAGATGGCCGTCGATGCCATCAACCTCGGCGAAGCCAAAGCCGTCGTCGTCGGCATGACCGATCCTCCCCCGCACCCGCTGGTGATTTCCGCGTTCTACAACGCCAACGTCCTCTCCGCCGACGCCGACGTCTCGCGACCGCTGACCGCGCTTAAAGGGACGCACATCGCCGGCGGCTCGTGCGTCTGGATCATCGGCGACGCCGCGGAGCTGATGGCGCAAGGTTTCAAGCCGCTCGGTATGGAAATCGTCGGCATCGGTACGTCGTCCGACGCGCATCACATCATCACGCCGTCCAAAGGCGGCCCGCAGCTCGCGATGAAGAAAGCGATGGAAGACGTGCGCGCCTCGGACGTCACCACGTGGGACATGCACGCCACCGCCACGCCCGGCGACGCCACCGAGATCGAGAACTCCCTGGAAATGCTGCATCCCGACGTGCTCTTCACCGCACGCAAAGGAACGTTCGGCCACGGCATGTCCGTCGGCGGAGCCTGGGAACTGACTGCACAACATCTCGGCATGTCCAAAGGCCGCCTCTATCCAATTCCGCTGACCGAGGGCGACCTGCACGCGGATGTAAAAATCCACGACGCCAAATTCGTCTCCGCCGAAGGCTGCAAACTCGATCACGGCTACAGCGGCAAACTGAGCATGGGCGTCGGCGGCATCAACTCCTGCGTAATCAGCCGAAGATGGGATGAGGCATTCATCGACGAGCACCTCGCGGAACCGGCTGCGACCGTGTCATCGTGAGATCCGCGCGACGAGGTTCAGCCACTGAACCTCGCTAAAGCACAGACAAGAGTGTCTGTGCCACACCATCCTGCCGTGATGCATGAATGCAGCTACCGGCACAGCCGGTGTGGCACAGACACTCCTGTCTGTGCTGGTGAGGCTCGCGACGACTGAGAATGAAACCCTACGCCCGCGACAACCGCTGATCATCGCCCGCAATCGCCACGCCGACCGCGTTCTTCGTCGTCGACTTCACGCGGTACATCGCGGCATCGGCCTGGCGAATGAGGTCGTCTTTCGTGATGCCGTGCGTCGGATAGGTGGCGATGCCGAAGCTGGCGCTGATGAAGGTATCGATGTTGTCGCCCAGATGAAACGGAGCGGAGACCATGGCCTTGCGCACGCGATGGGCGACCGCGATGGCCTGCTCCTGATCCGTCTGCGGCAGGATGATGCAAAACTCGTCGCCGCCGAAGCGCACCACCTTGTCGATGCCGCGCACCGCCGCGAGAATGCGCTTGGCCACTTCCTGCAGCGTGCGCGATCCGGCCAGATGTCCGTGCGCGTTGTTGACCGTCTTGAGGTCGTCGAGGTCGAGAAAGATGATGCTGCACGTCGCGCTGTAGCGTTTCGCGCGCGCGATCTCCTCGTCCAGGTACGACTCGAAGAATCGCCGGTTGAACGCCTTCGTCAGATCGTCGCGCATGGCCAGATCGCGGCTGCGCGTGAGTTGATAGATGTTGCTGAGCACCGAGGCCACGGAGCGGAGATAGCGGGTGACGTTGGCGGCTGCTTCATCGTCGTAATGATCGTGCGGGCCGAGCGCCACGCGGATCACGCCGACGAGATCGTGCTGCGCCTGCATCGGCATCACGATCATCCCCGCCTCGCGATCGGCCGCGAACGACTGCCCCGACGACAGCGCGCGCTGCAGCAGATCGGGCGGAATGCCGGGCAGGAACTCTCCCGTCTCGCGCACCATCGGATCGGAGCTGTAGCTGACCACGTACCGCTCCACGCGCGGATCGTGAAGGAACAACGTGCCGCGCGTCAGCCCGAGGAGGTCGAGGATCGTGCGCGTGATGCGCTCGGAAACGGTGTTCGCGTCCGCGATCGTCATCAGCTCATGAATCTGCGTCAGATACGCGACCTCGGTCTCCAGACCTGCGGCATGAATGACGGTTCCCGCGAGGTCGACCGCCACGGCCAGCGTCTCCGTCGGACTGGCGACGAACGCCGCGCGCGGAACGCGAATATCTCCCGCGCGCCGATCGCCGTCGATCGCGCCGTCGTACAGCACGATCCGAACGACGCTCTTGCGCGGCGGATCGTTGACGACGTCCGCGGCATCGACGTCGATGACCACGATGCGGCATCGCTCGCACTCCTCGCCGTCGACGAAGAGATAGCTCGGAGCGTTCTCACGCAGGCGCGCGACGATCTCCCGTCCGCCGTAAACGCCGATGGACTGCGACATGGCTGCCGCGGAGTCTACACGCTGCGGCGCTTCAAAAGGCTTTTCACCACGAAGGCACAAAGGACACAAAGGCTTTGTGCTCTTTGTGTCTTTGTGGTGAAAAGCCTTTCGTCACCCTGCTATCGTCGCAGCGATGCCGGAACCAAAGACCGCGCGCGTCAGCATCGTCCGAATGCCGGGAGGCGCGGATGACGATGCCGTCGTCGTCGAGGAGCCGCTGGAGATTCGCGTCGGCGACAAACCGGTGTCGGTCACGCTGCGAACGCCGGGCGACGACTTCGATCTCGCCGCCGGCTTTCTCTTCACCGAATCGATCGTCGCCAATCGCGACGACGTCGAATCGATCCGCCATTGGGCTTCGCCGAACGTCGTTCGCGTCGCACTCGCCGGCGGCGCGCGGGTCGACCTGCAGCGGTTGCAGCGTCATTTCTATTCGACGTCGTCTTGCGGCGTCTGCGGCAAGGCATCGATCGACGCGCTGCGTGTGAATGCCGAGCCGCTCGACGACGACGTTCGCGTCGACCCGTCGCTCCTGCTGTCGCTTCCCGATGCGCTGCGCGCGAAGCAGACCGCCTTCGAAACGACCGGTGCCATTCACGGCGCCGCGGCCTTTACGCGCGACGGCGTGCTGCTGCGCGTCCGCGAAGACGTCGGCCGCCACAACGCCGTCGATAAAGTCATCGGATCGCTCTTTCTCGAAGGCGCATCCGCCGACATCCTCGTCGTCAGCGGACGAACGTCGTTCGAGATCGTGCAAAAGTGCGTCGTGGCACGAATCCCGATCCTCGCTGCCGTCGGCGCGCCGTCGTCTCTCGCCATCGAGCTCGCGCACGAGTTCCGCCTCACGCTCCTCGGCTTCGTCCGCGGCGGACGATGCAACGTCTACGCGGGCGAGCAGCGGCTGTCGTCGTGAGCTGTCCCGAGCCTCACCAGCACAGACAAGAGTGTCTGTGCCACACGCATCCTGCCGAATTCGGGTGATGTTGCTACCGGCTCAGCCGGTGTGGCACAGACACTCCTGTCTGTGCTTTGTGGATCACCTGATGTTTCCCGCCCAGCGCGCTCTCGATCACCGACCGCAGCCGCAATCCGGCCAGCAACAACTGCTTGTTCACGACCGGCAGATTCCTCGCGTAGTACTTCTTGCCGAGCGGCGCCGGGGTCGCGGACGGGATCACATACGAATTCGTTTTCGCCAGCCGGTACGCGGCATTCGTCCAATCGACGGTCGTTCCTTTCGTCGCGTTCGCCGGCCGCGGACGCTTCAGGAGATACGTCGCGTACGCGTCGACGCTCATTCCCGTTTGCTCGATGATCGCGTCATCCCAGACCGCGTGCAGATTCCACGCGACCGGATTCGAATCGCCCGAATAGGTATGCGTGGCCGCGCCGAACCAGGTCACGGGAACCTCGTTGCCCCCTTCGTCATTGTTGTTCGCGTTGTGAAGCGGCTGATGAATGTCGCCGATGAAGTGGACGATGAACGTGAGCGCCTGACCGCGCGTCGCGTTCGACTGCGTCGTGTCGGCCAGAACCGTCTTGTAATGCTCGATGGCCGCCACCGCGCAGTCGTTCCCCACTTCGCTCTGCTGCGGCGGACAGTCGCGCGCCGGGTCGTAGGCCGTGTCGCTCTTGGGAATGTTCACGTAGTGCCAGCCTGACTCGTACGTGTCCGTCTTGCGCCACTGATCGGGAAGCGGTGCGACGTCTGCCAGCGTCTGCCCGTTGAGAAGGACGCTGACCTCTTTCGCCACCTTCGGACTGAGTCCGCGCGAAGCGACCGTGGCCACGATCTGATGCCCCGTCTGCCCCCACGCGAAAAGCGACGGCGTCCAGGCGATCATGAACACGAGGATTCCGGCGCGGCATGACGCGTTCTTCATTCGATGCTCCTTGTTGGATTTGGCTGTCGGCTGTCGGCTGTCGGGGCGCGGAGTGATGTTGCTCGCGTATATCTCCGACACCCCACACCCGACACCCGACACCCGACACCCGACACCCGAATACTCAGGAGAGCCGCGAAGCCCGCCTTCCCCTACCCTCACGTCAGCATCACACCCACCCTCGTGCTCGCCGCTTGACCCGTTTGCACGCACTTTTTTCGTGAACAGCATGTGAACTCCGCCTGAAGTTTCCGTGATTGATGTAACCGGTTACATGAATTCTCATCTAAGGAGCGTTGTGAAGGGACCAATACCGATGAACGACCACACGTGGATGAGCGAAGCCGAACGGCGGGTCGGTCTCCGCGAGCCGATTCGCGAAATGCTCGAAGGCCTTTCGCTGTGCAGCCCGGGGCCCGAATACTTCTCGACGCTCGTGCAGGAGCTCGCGCGCACGCTCGACGCCGAGTTCGCCTTCGCCGCCGAAATCGCCGGCGAGGAACCGCTCCGCGCGCGCTCCGTGGCTCGCTTCGTCGACAACGCCCACGTCGCCAACATTGAATACGTCCTCGAAGGCACTCCGTGCGGCGACGTCGTTCACGAGCACTTCTGCTGGATTCCCACCGGCGTCGCCAAGCTATATCCGCTCGACGTCGGCCTGGCCGAACAGTCGATCGAAAGCTACGCCGCCATCGCCCTCATCGACGCCGAGGGCGCTGCGTTTGGATGGATTGGAGTGATGAGCCGCCGTCCGATGGCAGACGCCGCCCTGGTCCGCTCCACGCTCCTCATCGTCGCCGGCCGCACCTCGGCGGAATTGCAGCGCCAGCAGGCCACGCGCGCACTGGAGCGCGCGCACCAGGATCTCGCGGCGCACGCCGAGCGCGGCGAAGAGCTGCAGCGCGTTAATGCCGAGCTTCAGCGCGAGATCGCCGCACGCCAGCATTGCGAGAAACAGATGACGCACGAGGCCATGCACGACGGCGTCACCGGCCTTCCCAACCGCATGCTGTTCCTGAATCGCCTCGATCACGCCATCGCCATGAATGCGCGCGAGCACGTCTACGACTTCGCCGTGCTCTTCCTCGACCTCGATCGCTTCAAGCTCGTCAACGATTCCCTCGGGCACATCGCCGGCGACGAGCTGCTTCGCGCCGCCGCCGATCGCCTCATCGGATGCGTTCGTCCATCCGATCTCGTCGCGCGGATCGGCGGCGACGAATTCGCCATCCTCATCGAGAACATCTCCGACGCCAGCGAGGCCACCGGAATCGCCGAGCGCATCACCGCCGAACTGGCGCGTCCCTTCACCGTATCGGACGAAGAAGTCTTCACCTCCGCCAGCATCGGCATCGCCGTCAGCGCCACCGGCTACCGCACCGCCGACGCCGTGCTGCGCGACGCCGACACCGCCATGTACCGCGCCAAGGAGCGCGGCAAGGGACGCTACGAGATCTTCGACCGCCGCATGCACGTGCAGGCCGTCGAGCGGATGCTGATGGAGATGGATCTGCGCCGCGCCGTCGAGCGCGAAGAGTTCCGCATCGTCTATCAGCCCATCATCTCGCTCCGTTCCGGCGAGGTGGCGGGATTCGAAGCGCTCCTGCGCTGGGATCATCCGCTGCGCGGCACCATCGCGCCGAACGATTTCATCCCCATCGCCGAGGAAAACGGCCTGATCGTCCCCATCGGCGTGTGGGTACTCAAGCGCGTCTGCGCGCAACTCCGCCGCTGGCACACCATGGCCGGCGCGCCGCTCACCGCCAGCATCAACGTCTCGCTGCGCCAGACCTTCGACCCGACGCTGATCGACGAGCTCGATCGCGCGCTGAAAGCGGCGCACGTCGAGGGCGCGTCGATCCGTCTCGAGATCACCGAAAGCGCCATGGTCGAACGCGGCGCCACGGAGTTTTTCGAGAGGGTTCAGCAGCTCGGCATCGAGCTGTGCATCGACGACTTCGGCACCGGCTATTCGTCGCTCGCCTATCTCGTCACGCTGCCGATCGACGCTCTGAAGATCGACCGCTCCTTCGTGGCCACGCTCGATTCGAGCGACGGGCACTGCGAACTCGTCAGGACCATCATGTCGCTCGCCCACAACCTCGGCATCGAAGTCGTGGCCGAGGGCGTGGAGACCGTGAGCCAGTTGCGGCGCCTGACCGCGCTCGGATGCGAATACGCGCAGGGCTACCTCTTCTCCGAGCCGCTCTCCGAGGAGGCCGCGGACCGGCTGGTGGCATCGGGACACATGTTCAATGCCCTGCTTGACGACTGAACGCGCTACGCTGTCGCCGATGCTGGCCGATGATGGATACCTCATCGAGCGATTGCGCACCGGCGACGACAGCGCGTTCGAAGAGCTCGTCGATCATCACGCCGCACCGCTGCTCGCCGTCACGCGCCGCATCCTGCGCGACGAAGAAGAAGCGCGCGACGCCGTGCAGGAGACTTTCGTCGCCGCCTTCCGCGGCATCAACAACTTCCAGTCCGAGAGCCGCGTCGGGACGTGGCTGCATCGCATCGCCGTCAACTGCGCGCTGATGAAACTGCGCGTCCGCGAGCGCCGCCTCGAGAAGGATGTCGACGCCCTCCTCCCGCACTTCCAGGCCGACGGTCATCAGGATCATGCGTCCGTCAGGTGGAGCGAGAGTGCCGAGGAGATCCTGCAGCGCGAACAAGCGTGCGCGCTGGTGCGGCAGTGCATCGATCAACTCCCCGAGCCGTACCGCGTCGTCCTCGTCCTGCGCGACATCGAGCAGCTTCCCGCCGACGTCGTCGCCGAACAACTGCAGATCACGCGCGACAACCTCAAAGTGAAACTGCACCGCGCCCGCCAGGCGCTGCGCACGCTGCTCGATCCGCACATGCGAGGTGCGATGTGAGCAACGTCACCTGCATCGAACTGATCGCCTTCCTCGACGCCTATGTCGACGGCGAGCTCGACGCCGATACGCGTGCCGATTTCGATCGCCATCTCCTGGTCTGCCCCTCCTGCCGCGCCTACCTGGCCACGTACCAGGAGACGATCGACCTCGCCCGCGGCGCCGCCGAAAAGGAAGAGGAGCTCGCCCACGACGCGCCGCTCGAGCTCATCGAAGCGGTGCTCACTTCGAAATCACTGCGTTCGAAATCATGACCACGTTCATGGCCAGCAGGATGGCCGCCGTCACGATCAGCGAGATGTTGTCGACCCGGCGGGAGAGCATCACCCGGTCGCGCTCGCAGAGGTGACGCGAAATCAGCGCCGACACCGCCGCGACGAAGATGTAGACCGAGATGGTGATGTGGATCTTGTCGACGAGCGTGAAGTCGTCCGTCCGTCCGAGCACCGCCTCCGTCGACCGCAGGTTCACCACCGTCGCGAAGAGCGAGCCGACCAGGAGGCCGAGGCGCGCGGAAAACAGCGTCGGCTGATCGGTCTTGATGAGGTACGACAGCAGCGCCAGCAACAGCGCCACATACGCGCCGATCAGCAGTTTGAAAAAGATGACCGTCTGCCGCCGCTCCGCGTAAACCGTCACCACCCCGTTTGCCGAGAAGCTCTCCGGCTTCTGCAGCGTCGGATCGCCATACGTCGTCGGCGACCGGCGAAGCTCCGTATCGAACCGGAACGAGCCGAGGTTCCAGCGCGATCCCATCGCCTCCGGATCGATGCCCGACTGCCCGCGGTCCGGAACGTAAGTGATCGTCTTGCTGTCGAACGCCCCCTCCTCGAACCGGATCACGAAGTTGTGTTCATCGAACGGATACTCGCGCAGCTCCCACGCGTAAGGGATCACCGCCCGAAAGAACTTCTGATCCCACACCTGCCCGGCCTTGACCATCGTAATGGTCGGCTCGCTCTCCACCTTCTTCGCCCCGAGGATATGGATCGTATCGAGCGGCCGAATGTTCCCGCCCCGATGCCGCGTCCAAAGCCAGAAGGACGCCGTAAACGACCCACCGGCCGGATCGAGGTCATAGATCTGCGTAACGTAAACCCCAACCACCACGCGCTCCGGCCCCGGCGCCGCAGGCGGCGCAGCCGCCTGCGCGCGCAGCGGCAGCGCCGCGAGGATCGCGAGCACAGCGGCAGCAGCGAAGCGACGCGTCGTCAGGATGGTCGTCCTTTCTTCCGGAGAGCGACCAAGATAGCAGAACGTTACCGTCTGCGCGACGACGTCTACTCGTCCTTCTTTTGTCAAAGCCGCCTGGCGGTGTAACTGGTTTCACGAGGCGGCCGTGTTCTTAAGGACGTCTGCTCTAGCATCGCCTTAGCCTTTGTCCGCTCCAGTTCCAGCGTTGTCACACCTTTAGTAACGAGAAGCGCCAGCATAGCGGCAGTGAAGCGATGCGTGATACGGATGGCTTTCCTTCTTTCTGTGGGGAGAGCGAATAGGATAGCAGAATGCTCAGCGTCCATTGTGGGCGATCGATTCGATCGCCTGATAACGCAACTCGATAATTCGCGGGTGACTCTAACTAGAAGACACGAACCGTCGATTAGATCGGGAGAGTCGACCCGAGCATCCACCAGAGGCATAAGGCTGTTCGCAAGGCACCCCCTCATTGTGACCACGCTTGCACGCGATTCCTAGTCGCTCGCTGCACCGCGTGAAGCCGAACGAGCCTTTACTCTTGCATCAACGCATGCACGGAGCCGAGGCCATTCGCTGAAATCACCCCGAAGAGAACGGCCGCCGTAAATGTCGAGCAAATGCGCTAGCCTTTGCGTTTCTCGTCGAACGTCGTCGCCGGTTCGCAGCTTCTTCGGTCGCGGCGCGTCGCGCTTAAACAGACACGAGATCACAACGCCAAGCCCAAATTCGTTCGATTGAATCGCCTCTGCGTCCCACTCTTCGCTCCGCGGAGCAATCGTCACGATGATGTCAGGCTGATGAGCGTCGCTTAGTCGTATCTTCACATCGCAACTTGTTGATTGCATCCGGAACACCGTTGATGAGACGGCTGAAAGCGTGCAGCCATAGCGGGCCGCAACCTCACTGAAGTGATCGGGAACCGCGGTCCCGAACGTTCGCTTAATGTCGTCTGACTGCATGAGGGTCACGTTCCATGAAGGTGCCATGCTGCGCAAGCCCCTTCGATTTCAGATACGGCAACTCGAGCTCGGTGTATGCAGAGTGAGCTCCTAACTGCTCCATCAACACCTCATGAGCTGCGGGATCAGTCACCAGCAGAAAAACATCGCCCCTCGCCAGTGCATCATCCATGAACTGAATGTTCTTCGCCGGCGTCCAGTCTGCTTCGGGAATGTCCAGGACGTTGTAACCAGCACGACCCTTGTACGCCAGCGTTGCTCGTCGTGAACCCAACACTGTGATCAGCCGACCAGGCGCCGGTGCCGGAACGACCGGAGCTTCGTATTGAGTTAGCAGTGGACTCGCAGCAAGTCTTTCGAGGGTGTACGGGTTCTCGAACTCGATATCACCCAGGAGATACCCGCCGGCAACATTCGTAGCGCCTTTCGCTACACCTGCAACAACTGCCGCGTCGTTTGCTGCGCTGATCCCGGTGTTGACCCGATGGTACGCTTCCCGATACTCGTCGTGAGCTGCTGATGCATCCGACGCGACTCTCGCTTCCAAGTAGGTGTGAACGAAGGGCAAGCCTTTGAGCTCATCGACATATTCATTCCACGCCTGCTTCCCTCCCGCACCCACACCACTACGGCGTGTCGCTCCCACCACTCGAACCACATGACGGGATAGCCGCAACGCCATCGATCCCGGCATCAGTGAGAGGACGAGTCCCCTGCTTTGATCACGAAGCGCTGCGTTCTTCCCTGTCTGGCGCGCACGAAGAACGCTCTCAGGTACAGCACGGTGCTTTTCTGCGGCTGCGTAGTACGGCGCCAGCGTCGGATCTTGACGAGCAGCGATGTCGTCATCATCTAGCCCCGTCGGGTCGCGATGATTGACTGGATCTCCGCCACAGAACGCGTACAGATTCGCGCTGTCGATGTTTCCCATTGGATCGGGGCTTATGAAGTTGCCCGTCCGCGGGTCGTAGAAGCGTTCGCGCGCGTTGGCCATCCTGCTCATCGGTTCGACGAAGGGGAAAGCCTGGAACGGGGAGAGGATCAGTGAGGCGCTGGTGTCGCTAGTGGTCGCGTTGGCTAGAAGGGTCGATAGGGTGAAGGGGGTGTCGGTGCCGGTGGTGGCGAATTGGGTTTGGATGGTGGCGATTGGTTCGCGGACTTCGATCGGCAGCGGGAGCGACGAGAAGATGGTGCCGGTGGACTGCAGGTCCGGCGTGGCGGGGAGGATGGGGACTTCGGTGCCGTAGGTGGTCGAGCGGAGCGAGGATGTGGCGGCGATGGAGAGAGAGGCGGCGTTGGTTGTAAGCGCGGTCCAGTCGGCGGCGGGAAGGGTCCAGGTGACGGTGTAGGGATCGGGTTGTGTTGGCGCGATCGTTGTGGTGCGGACGAGCGTGCCGTTGCTTGTCACCGAGGCCAGGCGCGTACCGGCGGCGATCGTGGTTGGGTCAAGCGGTTCGGTGGCGTGAAGCGCGATCAGGACCGAGTGATCGGGGTTTTGGGTCAGCTTCACGTGATCGATTGCCGGAGCGGTGATGGCGTATTGCTGTTCGGCGTAGGGATCGCCCATCAGTCCTCGCGCGAGGAGCTGGCCGGTTTCGCTGATGATGGCTTGCAGGGTTTTCGCGCCGGGCTCGTCGAAGATCGGGAAGAGGCGGGCGGTGGGCGTGACGACTTCGATGGGGTCATCCATGGCCATGCTGCCGTGGATGAACTGGCGGAGCGGCGACGCGTTCGTGCGGCTGGCGCCTTCGGGGAAGATGGCCAGGAGATTGTCGGTGATCGGGTCCCAGACGAATGAGGTGGCGGCGGGGAGCGGCTGGGTGGCCACGACGTCAGGAGTGGCGAGGGTCCAGGCGGTTTCGATCGGTGGTTGACTGTTCGAGACGGGAGCGACTTCGACGCGGCGTCCGACGATGCGGCCGAAGCCGTCGTACGAGTAGCGGACTCGGATCAAACGTGACTGCGTTCCGTTCGGGATGAGCTGCTCGGTGATCGTGCGGAGGTGCTCTTTTTCGTCGAAGTCGTAGTGGTAGCGCGCGTCGTCGGTGCGCACGGAGACGTCGGTGCCGTCGGCGGCTTTGTACCGCAACGTCTCGGTGCCGGTGCCGCGGGTGAGGCTGATCGCTTTGTGGCCGTTCGTGCTTTCGGCGGTGATCGTTGAGGGCGGATCATTCGGTTTGACGATCGTGCGACTGAGTTCTCCGCGGAAGTCGGCGTCGGTGAGATTGACAGTGGCAGCGCCGGGGATACCGATGGCCGGGATGGCATTAGGATCGAGCGTTGCTACGACTGATCCGGTGACACGGCCGCGATCGTCGTAGCCGTAGTGCGTGTAGCGCTCGCCGCCGGAGAGGCCGAGGAGTTGTTCGCGTTTGCGTTGCAGTCCTTCGAAGAGGATTGAGGATCCGGCGAAGAGCGTATTGCCGACCGAAACGCGCATTCCGGAGAGGCGGCCGATGCTGCCGGTTTGATCGTCATAGTCGTACTCGCGCTTCAGGGTCGTGCCGGTCAGCGTCAGGTTGCGCGTGAGCGGGCGTCCCGCGCCGCGGAACGTCGCGGCGAGCAGCGGCGATCCGTTGCGCGTGATCGTCGTGACGTTGCCGTTCGCGTCGTAGTGATAATCGAGCGATGTGGCCCACGGTCCGGCTGCCGGCATCCCCTGATACGACGGCATGCCGGTGTGCGTCAGCTCCCCTGCCGCGTTCCAGCTGTGCATGATCGTGTACGAGTCGATCTCGTTCCCATTCATGTCGAGGCGATGCTGCGTGATCTGACGCGGATGGTTGTCGACGTCAAAGTCGGAGAACTCGGTGGAGGCGTCGCGCGTTTTCCAGCGGACGACGCGGCCGTTCTCGAAATCGAGATGGTCGAGGACCACGCCCACGCTGGTGATCTCGAAGAGGCGTCCGGCCTCGTCGTAGTGGAACTTCTGCACTCTCCCCTGCCGGTCGCGGACCGTGTCGGTGCGGGCGCCGTCGTAGTGGATCTCCTCGAACGTACCGTCGGCGTAGTCGCGGCGGACCGGACGGCCGAGGCCGTCGTTGGTGCTGATCGTCGGCTGGCCGGTCGGATCGGTGTACTTCTTCAACGCGCCGCTCGCATCCGACTCGTACTTGTTCGGATTGGCAGTCGTTGGCAGGTGCTCGTCCGTGTTGAAGCTGCGCGCGTCGTAGTCGTACGACGTCGTGCCGCGGCGCGACGGTGTCGTCGACGAGACGACGTTGCCCGATTCGTCGAAGTGATGATCGAAGTTGAAGGCGCTGCCGTCGATGCCGGCGTGGATCGGCTGGCCGAGTGTGTCGTGATCGAGGCTCCAGCTCTGCGCGTGCGTGTCTTCGATCGACGTCGACGTCGCCGGCAGTTCCGTGTTCACGGCGCCGTAGCCGAACGAGGTCTTGTTCCATTCGCGCGTGAGCGATACCGCGTCGCCTTCGCCGAACCTGTTTTCGACGACACGACCGGCGGTGTCGTACGTCGTGTGCGACGCGCGCGGCTGTTCGGCGCCGGTCAGCGCGGCGCTCTTGGTGCGGCCGGCGCCGTCCCAGGTGAAGTCAGTCTTGCGCGCGTTATCGTCGACGTGCTGCAGTTGCGGACCGTTGTAGCTCGCGCCGAAGGTGCTCAGCGTGGCCGCGCCGTTCTTCACGCTCGCGCTGCGCGTGCGATTCAGGCCGTCGACCGCGGTCAGCTCGGTCAGCGTGCCGTCGGAGGTGAGCGTCTTCCGCGCGCGGTGCACGCTGTCGTAGGCGGATGCCGTCGCCGCCTTGCCGTCGGTGATGTAGGCGGCGTTGTCTTCGACGTCGTAGAGCGTGCTCGTGACGATGACCGATGCGTTCGCATGATGCGGATCGGTCTCGCTCTTCGACATCCGGCCGAGCGCGTCGATCGTCTCCGTCACCGTGCCGCCGCCGGGGAGATGCGTGGTGATCGCGTTCGGAGTTTCGACGAAGTAGTCGGTCGTGGTCGACTCGACTTCCGTACCGCCGTCGTACAGCGACTGTCTGGTCACGCGCCCGATCAGGTCGTACTCGAAGCGCTGCTCGATCTGCTTGTCACCCTGCTTCCGTTTGTGCCGCGCCAGGCGGCCGTTCCTGTCGTAGGCGAACCACTCCTCCGGCGTCAGCTCTTTGCCGGAGACGCGGATGTGAATCGGACGTCCAACCTCGTCGTAGTCGGTCGTGGTAACGATGTCTCGCGGCGCGTACTCGATCGATTGATCGGCGCTCGAATAGTCGATGTGCGACTTGACGTCGTCGTTGCCGGCGCTGACGTCGGACGGCATCGAGCGCTTGAACAGGTTCGTATCGTCGGCGCCGTAGTACTCGACCTTCTGCCGCGATCCAGGTCCGTCGCCGGCCGACGTTGCGACGTGCGGCAGACCGCTGGCAAAGTACTCGGCGCTGCCGGTAACGCCGGCATTGATTGCCGATGGATTCAGATGTCCGCGCTGCGCCTCGTCACTCATCAGCGCGTCGGCGCCGTCGGCCTGCGTGCTGCCGGCGAAGGCCAGATCGTTCACATGATTGATGGTCTGGCTCGAACCGCCCGCGCCGCCGGCGGAGTTGATCGTGTGCAGCATCCGCCCGAGGTCGCCGCCGCGCGCGTTTTCGTAGCCGAGCGTGGTCGAGCCGCCGCCGTTCGTGGAGGCACTCTTCAGCCGGCCGTTCTCGTAGCCGAAGGTGGTGGTGCGATTCGTGGCGACGACGTGCGCGACGTCATTCTTCGAAACCGCGCTCGGGATCTCGCCGAACGCCGAGCCGCTCCACGTGACCACGTTGTCTTCGGTGATGTCGTGGAGATGGACGCGTTCGGAGTTGTAATCCGGCGGCGTCGTCGCGGTGAAGGTGTAACTGCGACGCTGGTTGCGCGTGTCGGTGACGGATGCCGACGACGGCAACGACGTCATCGACGCCACATCGAAATTGAACGTCGCCCGCGGACGATCGGCCGTCCCCCACTCCTGCGACTTCACGAAATCGCGTTTGAGGCCGCTGTCGTCGTACTGGAACGTCACGCGCGGCGTGACATCGGCCGGATCGCGGATCGTTTCCAGATCGGAGGCGAGATCGACAAAGTCCTGCAGTGACGCGCCCGCCGACTTGTAGGTGTAGTGAACGGTGGGCCGGTTGCTAGCAATTTGTGAGAATGCTCCGTACTCCGGGTTCCTTGCTTCCGGCTTGTCGACGGCGGTCAGGTTTCCCTTGCCGTCGTAGTGGAAGGTCACCTTGCGGTCGCGCCAGTCCGTGATCTCGTGAAGCAGGCCGAGGAAACAATCCTGCGCGCCGGCGCAATCGTCAAAGTACGAGAACTTTGAAATTCGGCCAACGGGGTCAGCGAGCGCTCCGAGGCGGCCGTGGTCGTCGTAGAAATAGCGGATCGTGTTGCCGCCGCCGTTGCCATCGAAGAACTGGTCGCTTTCAGAAACCATCCGGCCGAGCGCGTCGAAGTTCGTGATGCGCAGCTTCTGATCGAGCATCCGCCAGCCGGACGACGTCGCGTCGAGCTTCAGCGACAAGCCCTGCGGCGCGGTGAAGCTGGTGGACGCTTTGACGAAGCGCCAGATCTCGCCGCTCCCGTCGCGATATTCGACGTCGCCGTTCGGAAGCGGGCGCAGCCGGGCGAAGAGCGCCGACTCCCAGCCGTTGCCGATCACGCTGGAGAGCAGCGTGCGCGAACGATAGCTGCGGTCGAAGGCCACGTTCCACCCCGCGCGGCCGCCGGCGTCGAGATCGAGATCCGCGATCGACACCTCCCCGCTGTGAAGGAACGTCGTGGCCTGCAGCGCGCCGCCGGCGATGGGCGGCGCGTCGGCGGCGGTCAGCACCGTGGCCGGACGGACCGTGTCCGCCATGATCGTGGAGACGCGGCCGCGCAGACGGCCGGCGTTGCCCAGATACGCGTATGCCGTCCCGCTGAACAGCGACGCCTCGGCGCGCGCGCTGATGAAACGGCCGGTGGTCAGCAGCTCGAAAACGTTGGCCGTTTTTGCGGGATCGAGGAAAGCCGGACGATTGCACGCGGAGCATCCGAGCTTCGCCTTGTCGGCGGCGCTCAGCGACGTCCACTCGCTCACCTTGTAATCGATGCTCGCGCGCGGATCGGCGATGGCCACCACCCACGGCGAGACGAAATGGTTGAAGCCTTCCTGGTAGCGGATCGGCTTCATGTCGGGATCGTTCGCGTCGTACGGCGCGAGGCGCTCCAGTTTGAACGTCGTGACGCGCGGGTCGATCCTGCCGGAGGCATCGGCGTGCCGGAGGTGCGCGGGCGGCAGCGGGGAAACCGTCTGTTCCGACGGCGCGTTGAGAACGCGTTCGCTCTCCAGGGCGATGCGCAGCTCGTTGTTCGACTGGCTCAATTTTTCCGTGATCGAGCCGGGCAGCCAGAGCTCGACGCGGAACGCCGCCAGCGAGGCATCGGGACCGGTCAACGAAACATTCGGCGGCGGCGCGATGCCGAGCGGCACGATCCCGCCGGTCTCGCGGTCGCCGCCCGCCTCGCCGGTGTTGACCATGAAGCGCACGCGCGGATCGGTGGCGGCGATCGTGTTGATCTCCGCGCGCGTGCCGGCCGCGTCGCTGCTGCCGGTGAAGACGATGCCGGTATCGGGATCGACGAGCGGCGCGAGCGTGCCGTGCACGAGGTGCGGATCGGACTTCCAGAGAATGCGCGGATCGTCGATGCCCACTTCGCTCCAGTCGGCGTCGGCGGGAAGCGGCGGAGCAGACTTTGACAGCGACGCAGCCGCGGTCGGGAAGAGCACGTCCGCACACGCCGCGCTGCTGCAGGGCGTGAGCGGCGGAACCTTGCTGCTCTCGTCGATGCGCGCCAGATCGACCAGGAGGACGCGGCCGGCGCCGTCGACGACGACGGCCAGATCGCCGCGCGGCATCACGCGCACCGAGGCCGCGCCGGCGGGGATCCAGACCACGTCAGCGAGTGCGGTTGGATCGAGCGCCGCGTCGTCGAGCTTGACCACCAGCAGGCCGTATTGGAACGACGCGATCAGCGCGTACTCGGCGCCCGCGACGTCAGCGGTGGGCGGGCGCGCGTAGTAAGCGACGTTCGTGGAGCGCGCCACCGGGCGGACGTCCTGCGCGTCGATGCGTCCGACCTGTTTGTAGAGATTGCGGAGCGTGCGCAGGCGCGGCTGGTCGAGCGAGTCGAAGCCGCCCGGACTTTGATACGGACTGGTCAGCGCCAGGCCGGCGCCGGCGTCGATCCGTCCGCGCGCCATGCCGGCCGTCGCCGGCGGCGTGAGGCGGCCGTCGAAGACTCCTCGGCGCTGCTCGAGCGCGAACACCTGCGGATTCGGCGAATTGCCGGAGCGGAGCAGCGCATCGGGAGCGAAGGTCAGATCGCGGATCGCGCACGGGACGCCGCTGGCCGCGAGCGCCGCCTGATCGCATTGATGCACCGGGGTGGGATCGAAAACGTCGTCGTCGTTCCCCTTCGTCAGCGCCACGATTTCGGCCACCGGTTGGTAGCCCGCATCGAGCGGACGGTCGTTCGACTCGATGGCATTGACGTCGTAGACGCCGATGCCGAAGCCGAAGAGGGCGACCACTGCGTACGTAGTGCGGTTCACGATCACGTAGAGATCATCGTTCGGCGCGGCGATGACGCCGGCAATTTGCTTGCTGCCATTGTGCGGCACATTGACGGACCAGCGCAGCTTCAGCGTGCCGAGAACCGCACGCTCAAGCTGCGCTGGTCGGTATTTTTCATCTGACGAAACGGCAAGACCAGCACGTCGCAGAAGTCAGAAGGACTGCCCAAGTTTTACCTGCCATGATGGGTCATAAGCCTCAGATTTTGCCTTGGGTATCCATTGGTTCGCGAAGCAGAGCTGATGTCCTTTTGTGCAATCTGGAAAGGTTACGAGGCCTTGGAGTAACCCTCCTATCTCGGGTAGGCGATGAAGCAAAAGCGTACCGCCTCCAAGATTCTCTTCGTCATGGTATTCAAGGCAATACCATCCATCGCGAAGGTAGCCGGAAACCGCGTACTTCATCGTGCCTTTGCTGCTCTCCGTCCAACGCCTCCCGACGATCCGTCGGTCCGGCATCTCCGACAAAGTCAACGTTTCCTTGTGCACGTTGGAGCCCAGCCGCCACTCGGTGTACCAATCGTTTGCTCGCAACTGTGAGATGTTCGGCTCGCGCTTCGGTTCTCCAGCTTTGGACTCGCGGGAGAGGGGCAGCGGGCGCGCGCCGATTTTGGGTGGCCAGAACGATATCTCGCGCCCCTCGCGGAAGGCCCATACTACGATGCCTAGCAATCCAACAGGGATAACTAGCGCCACTGCGATAAACGCGGCTGGCGAAACGCTGTAAAACTCCCTCAGTAGTTCCATTGAGAGAAGTGTCCCCTTCATCGTGACGCACCGGGGCTCAGAAAACCTAATCTACGGATTCGGCGCTTCACTCTTCGCCATCGATCGGCACCCACTTTCCGCCCTGCTTCACGTCGATTTCGATGACCGGGTGGATCTCCCAAAGCGTGGCACGTGTCGCGTGAAGGATCTTGCCCGCGTGACTCTTGCGATTGCGCAGTTGCTCGGGATGTTCCTCATCGAACGTCCGCCAGCCGCGGACGCGAACTTGCGTTCCGTCCGTGTGAGCCTTCGATGCAAGTTTCGGCCAGTCAGGGTGGTGCTTCAGGACGCGTGGACTGATCTCCACCACCATCGACTTCGCCTGTTTCTCCTTCGGGTTCGCGACCAGCCACAGGTGGTAATCCCTGTGTATTGGATCGCTGCAGTTACACGACTCCTTCTTCTCATGGTAGGGCGCCCCGGCGAAGTAGCCGATCACTTCGATCCCTTTCGATTCTTTCGGCACCAACGCCTTGGCGTGACCCAGATCCTCCCATTTGTCGCGGCGGATTGCCTTTTCCTTCTTCAACGCGTCCGGCTTGTCGGCCACGATCGCAGCGACCGTCATATGAACGTACGAGTCAGGCGCTTCGTCTCGGTTCTTCAGTGCATTGAGATAGGGATCCGCCTCGCTCTTTTTGGTCGCATCCCCGGCCGGCCCGCAGTCTTCGGAGCCGAAGGGACCGCTGGTATGGCGGACAAGCGATGGCGAAAGCGATGGGATGAGCGACGGATCGTCCGCGGACGGCGTCGCAACCGGAGCGAGCGATAGCACAACGGCAAGCGTCAAGCAGCGAACGTCCATGAGCTACTTCCAGATCCCCGTGATGTCCTTCGCCGTTGTTGCGCCGGCGAACGGCGCGATGCCGTACATGTCGAGAATAGTCCGCAGAAGGTCGTGGTGGTTGTATTGAACGGAAGGCGTTTGCCCCGGAAGAACCGGCTCACCCATGATGATCGTAGCGATTCGGTTATCAGGCGGGCTCGTATTGATCACGGTGTTCGGACAGTCGGGCACGAATGACGAGCTGTCTTCATCCCACGTCACGATGAGCAGACTGTTGTTGTGTTCGGCCCACCCCGCGTAGGCGCCGAGCTTATTTTTCAGCCACGCATTGCCCGTGGCCACCCGCGACGAAATGCTGCTGCCGTCGTGCATGTCGTCGACCATGTTTGGAATGACGAAGCTCACTACCGGAAGGTTCGCGAAGCCGGCTGCGGTGGTCGGGAAACGCGTACGGAAGTCCTCGCTCACCGAGGGCGGGATATTCGAGAAATCAACCCACGGCGCGTGCTTGGCGCGGAACATCCCGTGACACGCCGATCGAGGGTCATGCGGGAGATTCTCGGCGAAGCCAGCGAACGACTTGCCGGCAGCGATCAATGCCGCGCCGAGATTCTGATCCGTGAAGGGTCCGACCGGACATTCGTCGCCGCAGACACCGAGACGATCGCCGGCGAAGAGCTCGAGGTAATTCGGCTGGCTCGGGTGGTGGAGAGCGAAGAACTGCAGAAGCGCTCCACGCGCTGCAAGAGCATTGATGAACGGCGCCTTCGGTGCCGGCCCGATGATGTCGCTGAAGCTCTTGTTCTCGTCGATCACGATGACGATATGGCTCGGGGTTGGAAGGTGGGCATGAAGGCCCAACGGCTGCAAGGGAGGCGGCGGCGCCGGCGGCGCTTGTTGGTCGAAGCTTGTGTTGAGCAGGTCCGCGAGCCGATAACCTCCGAGAGCGATCCCCTCTTCAGCCGTCTCGAACGCCATCTGCTGATACGCCGCAGAGGGTGGCTGCTGTTCGTGCAGCTCTCTGGGATAAACGACCCGCTTTGCGGTCTCAAATCCTTCGACATTCCACGCGGCAAAATTGCCGGACTCCAGACGGCCGGCCATCGTTTCCAGGGGGTGGTCCTCGACGATTTTCGCTTCCGCGCGAGTCAGATAGCCGTCGACTGATTCACTGCCATTCTTCGGAAAGGCCTTGTCGACGATACCGTCCCAATAGGAATGCAGCGGTTTCGTGTTGTTTGGTCCGAGGTGAAAGCCATTACCGCCGCCGTCGCCGCCTGGTAGGGCTGATGTCACACGCGAAGCGGAGTGGAGTGGCTGATGAATGTCGCCTACGAGATGGAGAGTCCAGGCGAGATCCTCCGCGCGCTCGTCGGCCGCTGCACATGGTGTCGTCGTGCAAGCCACGAGCGGGCGGAAACGAGTTAACCGTTCCACGGCGTTCTCGGCGCCCGCGTGCAGGGATGTGACAGTTTGTGGCGGGTCGTCGGAGTCGCCCGAAACACCCTTCCAGAAGTGATCGGTGAAGTGCCACGGCTTATGACTCAGGGCGGCCGTACACGGACCACTCTTGATGTGATCGGGCCAGGTCGCGGCAGCGATGAACGCTTGCCGTTGTTTACCCGGCGTCGACAGATTTCCAGCCGGGAACAGTTCGCGAAGGCAAATATGGTTCGACGCCGCATTCAGAATCGCGAACGCCTTCTGTCGCGCTTGAGGCGTCATGTTGTCCCAGGCGATTGCCGCCACCAATTTGTGACCGGTGTCATCCCACGCGAGGACCGCCTGCGGAACACAAAGGGCGGCGACGAGAGCAAGAGCAACTCTGGAGAGTTTCATCGGACCTCCTGTTTGATTGCGACCCAATCTGCCGTACAGACGGCCAGTCTTCACGCTTTCGGCGTGTGGCGGCCTGCTTTTCTGCTTCGATATATGAGGAGGGTCCGGCGGAGGGCTGATCCCTACCCGCCGAGTCACTTTGGCCACCGTGTGAACCCCAGCGTTTCCCTCCGATACGGTCCGTGCCGAGCAGCGGGAATCGCGAGCACCGATAAGTTGTTCGCAACTTCACATCCCGGTTGTTTGTTTGGGGGTTTTCTGGGTGTTTGTTACGTCCGGTTATCTCTCGTCATTGAATTGGTGTGTGTTGGTCCAGCTTGGTAACGAGTTCCAAGCAATCTGGTAGTCGCAGCTGAAAGACCTGTACAAGGATTTCGCACGACAACCGCTCAACTCGTCGACGTCTCGAAAGAGCGTACGGAGCGGGAGGTCGAATGCGAAATGCTTACGAAGAAGTTCTGAAGCTTGCCGCCCATGATCCTCTGATCGCTTCCGGGCTGGCGCTCCTCTTCCTCCTCATCGTTCCGCTCGGCGGCGTCCATCTCTTTCGGATCTTCGGCGGGTTCTTCGTGTTGCTGATTCGCGAGTTCAAGCACGAGCTATCAGGTGTCGGCAAGATCCTCGGTCAGGTGAAACATGAGTTGACCACCTGGAAAGCCGATGACTGAAAATCACGCGCGACGTCGCGGCGTCAGCCGTTGAGCTTCAGCTTCTTCATCGTGGGAAAGGTGAAGTCCGACAGCAGATCGCCCGGCAGAATCTCTAAGGCCACCGAGACTTTCAGGATGATGGTAAGGCTGGGCACATGCTGGCCTCGCTCGATGTGGCTGATGTAACTGCTTGCGACACCAGCCAAGCCGGCAAGCCCGTCCTGAGTCAGGCCGCGCTTCTCACGCCACCGTTTCATCGCTGCGCCGAAAATCTTTGCCTCACCTGCTGAAGATTTCATGGACCTTTGCTCCGAACGCGTTGACTCGGCGCTCTTCAACTGTTACTATTTCGCTAGTTCGATACAGCTAGTTAATTACTGACAGACGAACACGCGCAGGAGATCATGCCATGACCCAAGCCGCCGCGCATATCCGCCGTCTCTTCCTCGAGCCGAAGGATACCTACTCCGACGCCGAAGCTGCTGAGATTCTCGGCATGGAGCTGCGCGATCTCAAGAGCCTCATGGAAAGCGGTGAGCTGGAGGGCGTCCGGAACTGCAGCGGCACGACCGTATCCCGCAAGGAGCTGATCTCCTTCGCCATGGACCACTGGCCGCAGCAAACGATCGAAGAAGCCCTCGGCGACGACCTCGCGAAAGGCATCCCCAAACTCCTCCGCCTCGCCGACCTTCACGTCCGCATCCCCCGTTTCGAGATCCTCGCCCTGGAATACCTGGCAGCACGCGACGGCAAGTCCGTCGACACATTCCTCGCGCGCGAGTTGCGCGACGTCGTCTCCGCCGAATCGGATTTCCTCGCTGCGAAGATCCCTGGCTTCGCGGCTGCACTTCGCTGACCGCGTTATAAGGACAGCCGGGCAGCAGCCCCTAGGTCCCGGGTTCTCAAAACTTTTGGCCCGCGCCGGTTAGGATTCTTCGCTGACTGCTCCCAGTACGCGTCTACGCGTTTCTTTACCTCGGAATGTGGCACCACGACGAGCTTGCGCATGAACATCTAGCGCGTTCCGTCGGCGCCTTTGCCGCCAGACCTCCATGATCTATTGCGCATGTTCATACCTTAAGCGGCCACGTTTTAACCGCGATTTTTGCAAGTTGCTGCTGGCGCACCTCAATTTCGCGAGGTCCCCATGCCCTGTATCCTTTAATCTGTGCCGTGAGCGAGAACTTAGACGCACCTAGGATCTTAGCCTTCGTTATGATGTCATCGTCATCGGCTAGCTCGTTTTGTCCCTTTTTAAGTAGCGCCAAGTTGCCAATCCGCCGATACCAAGCGCGGCGTACGTCGTCATCAATAGGCCACTGGACTGACTCCGACTGCGGCAGAATGTGCTCCAACGTAATCTCGCCTTGGTCATCATTCGGCACGTATTCTGGCTGGGCCTCGTCATCAACCATTTGTTGCATCGCGGTCAAATAATAACGTGCTAGTACCGGCTTACCTACACTCGCGTACGCGAATGCCTGCGCGAAATCTACATCGCCAGGCACCACGGCCTTCAGTCCATCGAGCAACGCCTTCGGGGTCGCAACCGTCTCGTCCCGCACCTTCTTGGCCCACTCCGAATACGATCTCTCCATCACCCCTGCGCCGCCACCGCCGACTATTAGAAGCCGGACGGAGCAGCACACCAAGAGACGCAGGCACTTCTCCACGTCGTTCTTCTTCATTTTGCCGATAACTGCCAGCAGGAGAGGCCGGACCTGCTCAATTTCCAGCTGCCGAAGGGTTGCGATTGACTTGCGCGCGCCGGTCGGGTAGTCCTTCCAGAGCTCGTGCGACGGCGTTACGATCGCCGCATAGTGAGCGGCATCTTGAGCAAGCGCATCGGCAAGATCGACCGCACCTTGCTTACTCTTTACCTCCTGTTTGATGCGCTGGAATAGCTCCCTGTCGCGCGTGGGGCCATATTTGGAAGACCAGTAGTGACGTATGTACGTGAGAATTAGATTTTCGCCACCAACGGTTTCGATGGCACCACTCATTGAATACCATCGTTGCTGCACCTCCGTGATGCGGTCCTGTGATTTGCCAAAAATATAGTTCTTGACCAGGTCGGCTTTTGAAAGCTCCAGTCCGCGGTCATTAAGAGTCTCGAACATCACAAACGCATTAGCCTCATCTGGAACTGTCACCCAAATTACACGTGCCCCGTCATTGATGAACGTTATCCAAGCAAGCAAGCGCCCCGTCTTATCCTGAACGGAGTACGGTTTTACGATGCTAGCGACGTGCGCGGCTGCGAGCTTCGCCGCATTATTGATTCTCGCGTGTGAGGCGGGGGCCTTGTCCAGCTGAGGCGCCGTCGAAGTAATCCGGCTGGGGTTGTCTGGGCGCAGTAATATCCTACGGCGAAAGTACTCGTTATCTGTTTCGCTGAGGATGAACTTTGGTGTCCATTCCTGAGAGTTCAAGTCACGATTAAGAAGATAATCGCGCTGGATGTCGTCCGCGCGCTCGCTGTCCCCGTTGGCGAAAAAATAGTCCCGGATTGCCGCGATCAGGATAGTCGTGGTGGCAAGGCGCTGTTGACCATCTACGACCTGTGGCCGGCTACCATTCTCGCCTTTTGTGAGCACAATAGAGCCCAGGAAATATTCAATGTCCGATGCTTGAGCGATGGTCGCGCTGAAGTCCTCAAAAAGTTCCTTAACGTGCTCTTTCTCCCATTTGTATGATCGTTGATTGATTGGCACAGCGAGCTTCGTCGTAAATAGGGCCTTGCCGAGCGTTTGATCGCCAATTACCTGAATACTGCCTACAGTTCCCATGAGCGCAATTCCCCCTTCGACGAGCTCGGCTGCGGCCCTCATGGCCGCACCGCCAAGCTAGGGACGGAACTATACCGCAGCGCTCGCTGATTCAAGCATGGTATCGCCCTAATTTGGCAGGGTACAGTGCAGGCCGCAAAAAACCGGGGCCCGCTTGCGCGAGCCCCGGCTCTACTGCTGTGGATTACCGCTTCCGCAGGCGGCGGCGCGGAGGGATGCGGATGAGCATCTTCTCCACCACCGTCAGCCATGGGAATCGGTGGGCGTATGCCGCCGTCACGAACCGGCCGGTGCCGGCGTGACGGGCGACTTTCTGGATGAAGATCATGACGTTCTCCTTTCGTTGGGTGATCTGCGGCGTCACGCCGGGAGCTTCGGTTCCATCGTGCTGACCGGAGCGTCATCTCCGACGGCGAGGTCCTTCCCCGCCTTGAAGCTGGCAGTGACCTGATCGAGCGTCGCCACCAGGACGCCGACGATGGCGCGCCAGTTGGCCGGAATGAACGGGATCGCTGCCAACGCGACCAGGATCGGCCGCGCCGCCGTGTACGACGTCAGAAGGCGCTGCGCGCGATCGCCGGCAGTCTGCGAAACCGCGGCCGGCGAAGTCGGCGCATCGATGTCGTCGAGGCCGAAGCGGGTGACGTGGGCGTTGATCGCCTCGAAGGAGGTCGCGTTGTTTTCGTTGTGGTGCTGTTGTCCAGTGCTCATGATTTTCCTTTCGTTTCGTTAAGGCGGACGCGTCGCCACGCCCGCTGTGGTTGTGTGTTTGGTGGACTAGAGACTTGCGTTACGCCGCCTTGCGTTGCAGCGGGCGGTTGCGCCACTTCATGCGGCTGGGCGGCTGCTGCTTCTTCCGCGTCAGCGACGGCGGCACGGGCAGCCCGACCTGCGACCAGGCCTCAGCGACCGCGATCTGGGTCGTACTCCCGACGCCGTACTCCTCGCCCGCAACGACGACCGTTGCTGCAGCGAAATCTTGGAAACCGGCGTGCGGGAACAGCCTCTCGGTCAGTACGACGTACCAGATGCGCCCGGCCACCAGCCAGGCGTAGCCGCCGAGCGTGGTCGCGAGGAGGTAGAAGGCGTGGTTCGGGATCCCCGAGTTCACGTGCACGCCTCCGTTGTCTTCGGCCGAGGTGACGTAGTTGCGCATGTGCGCGGGTTGTGGATCGCGGCCGAGTACCGGATCGTCGTAGGCGGTGCCAGGCGCTTTCATGGAGCGGATGGCTTGGCCGCGGACGCCCGGCGCGAACAGGCCGGCGCCGATGAGCCAGTCGGATTGCGAAGCGGTCTGGCCAAGCATCCACTGCTTGACCATGATCCCGAACGCATCCGACAGATGCTCGTTCAGTGCGCCGGACTGATCGTGATACTCCAGCGCGGCGGTGTTTTGCGTGACGCCGTGCGTGAGCTCGTGGGCGATCACGTCGGGTGCGATCGTGAAGCGGTTGAAGAGCTTCCCGTCGCCATCGCCGTAGACCATCTGTTTGCCGTTCCACATGGCGTTGTCGAAATTCCTGCCGTAATGGACGGTGGAGATGAGCGGCAGCCCTTTGTCATCGATCGACTTACGCCGAAAGACCTTGGCGAAGAAGTCATACGTCGCGCCGCAGCCTTCGAAGGCTTCCGTCGCTTCGATGTCGGTACTGCCGGTGTGGCGATCGTCCATGACCAGCTTTCCCGGCAGGGTTTGCTTGTGATGGGCGTCGTACACGCTACGGCGTTTGGCCGGTAAGGCCGACGCCGCATCCGGCGCTTCAATGAGCGCTTGAGAGCGGTGTTCCGCGATCCGCGCCGTCTGGCGCAGGGTGGCGGTTACCTTCTCGCGCGACTCATCGTCGCCGTGCTCCGCCAAATGCCGCAGCATGTGCGGGGGGATGGCGGTACAACTTTGATGTATGTTTCGCATTGACACGAAACTCCTTTCTTAGCCGTTAGGGGGTCCGTTGTTGCGCACGGCCGCGCAGACACGCGGCCGTGCGGTTTCTTACGCTGCTACTGTCTGCGGCTTCGGCACCTCCTTCGCCTTCGCGTTGCGCCGTCCCGGCCGATTCAGGTCACGCTTCATGTTCTTCGCGAGCGAAGCCACAGAAGCACTGCCTGGGTCGCGGCCGAGACCCTTGGCGAGGTAGTAGATCTGCAGACCGTCGGCGACAACTCGCGCCTTGCGCGCCGCACACGTGAACCTCAGATTTGCGAGCAGCGCCTCTACCTGGTCGATGACCGGGCGGAAGGCCTCGATGTACTGAAGGGTGTCGCGCGCTTCGAGCACGTCAAACTTCTTGACATTCTGCAACTGTGGATCGGCATCTACTGCCGCAAGGACTGTGGCGATGAAGTCGTTCGGAAACCCTGAATGGGAATGGACGAACTTCGCCGTCGACTCATGTTTCGCCTCGAAGGCCGGAATGAGTCCCATGGCGGAGATGAGCGCTGCGCTGAGCTGCTTCGCCACCTCCTGGTAATGGGTCGTGGTCGGCGTGGGCGGCAGATCCGCCGGTGCCTCGCCGGGCACACCCGTAACTACTGTCTCAGACATGATTGTCCTCCTAAGGACCTAACCCGCACGGAAGCGCGACACGCGATTACGGCGGGAGCATGGCACCGCGGCGCAATGGCCGTGCGACGCGGGCAATCGGCATTGGTGCGCACATGCCGTTACAATCGGACCGATGCCGCATAGTACGTCTCGCTTAGTGCAAAAGGAACTGTGCACATGTAAAACAGGCGCTACAGGTACGAATCTCATTAATTCATGATGTTCGTGCACCTGTCATTGGCCGCAGAGGAATCATCGAACACGCGTTATCCTTATCCGCCCACGGGCCAGCCGCTTTGAAGGATTCCTGACTTCTTCTGATGGCCTTTTGACATTCGTCAAGACCTCGATGTCGTCCATCCTTATCCCGCTTGAGATTTGCGAGACGCAGCCTCTTTATCCTAAGAAGCTGTTTCCTCTTATGAAGAGGGTTCTTTGACATCTAAAGATGGCGTTTTACCTTCTGCAGAAGGTGTTTTGGCATCTAAAGATGACGTTTTGCCTTCTGCAGAAGGTGTTTTGGCATCTAAAGATGACGCTTTACCTTCTGCAGAAGCTGTTTTGGCATCTAAAGATGACGTTTTACCTTCTGCAGAAGGTATTTTGATATCTAAAGATGACGTTTCACCTTCTGCAGGAGGTGGCTGCCGTCTGACGATGGCGCCTGCCTCGCCCGCAGAAGATATCTGGCCAGCCGGCGAAGACGCGCCGCCGTGCGCGAGTGCTTCGCGGGCCGCAGAGAATTGCGCGCTCTCAAGGAGCGCCCGCGAAAAATTCGGCTGGATAGCCAGGCCGCTAAGTCTTCGAGCAACTCCGGCCGAGACGTTGCCTCGAGAATCGCTGTGATGATCCCTGAGCGCGTGATCCAGATACCACTGGCTGCACGGATCTCAACAGCCAGCCGATCAAGCTGCGTGAGCTGCTTGCGCATCAGCGAGAACTTAAAGGAACGGCATGGGCCAGACAGAAGGTTGCGGGAGCCCTGCTTCGATTTCGCGCGTCCTTCACCTTGCTCGCCGGCTTCTGGTTTGTCAGCAACCATCGGCACACCCACCCCATTTTTTCCAACCGAGTTTCAGTCGGTGATCCGCTGCATGATCCCGTTCACCTCATCGAATACGCGCCGAAGGTGCGCCTCGATCCAGCGCAGTTCGTTGGCGTTCGTATCCGTGAAGAGCTCCAACGCCATGTCCGTTTCGAATAACACTCGTCCGAGCGCATCGACGATGAGCTCGTGTGTGGATGCCCCAGGCAAGCGCATCGCCGGGATCGCGTCGGGTCGGTCTGGGTCGGCCTCGGACATGTTTCATCGGAACCCGTGCCCAAAGTACGCGCCGGATCGCCGATAAAACAGTCCTATTTTTGCCGTTGTGGCTGTTCTAGTACTTGGAGTTGGGGCACCGTGGTCGACGCGTGGGGTCGCTGCGATACGTATCAGGCGTCACACCGTACTTCTGCCGAAATAGACGGAACAGGGTGCCGCGTGTACCGAGGCCGGCGCTTACGGTGATTTGATCAGTGGTGAGGGGCGAACGCCGGAGAAGTTTCGCCACGTGTGAGAGTTGCTGCGAACGCAAGTATTCCAACGGCGTCTGCTGAAAGAGTCGTCGGAACGTACAGGTGAGCGTCGTACTGGCTATCCCGAACTGTTTGGCAAACTCCGATGTAGTCGCGCGAGTCCCAGCCCGATAGCTGGCGTCCAGGTACGCTTCTACTCCTCTTTGGTACCAGTTCCGTTCATCGTCAACGTTTTCTCTGCCATCACCTTTGCGCATAGACGTGCCTCTCCGTGATGGGACACGCCCATCACGGAAGAAGTGACGAAAACGCCTACTTCATGACCCGGCGATGCAAAAAGTTTACAAGTTCCGTCGCTCGACGGGGTCAGCCGGGCGGGAAGCTGATGTCAGTAAACTCACGAATGTGTCGAATGATGGACCGTATGACGCTTCCAACGGACTGACCTTGGGACGGAAGTTTGGGCGCTGCGAAGAGCGGCTGCGCCGCCAGCATCGATGCCACAGCGGCAACTGCGCAGAGCTTCGCCAGAGTCGTTGATACACGTTTCATAAACCCTCCTGGTTGCCCGGAAGTACCGGGTTGATTTGGAGGGCGCCCCTGATACTAAGAAGCAGGAGCGAGACGATTGTTTGGGATGGAACTAATCCGGCAGCGGCACGAAGAGGAGTTCGGGCTGGCGATCTAAGGCATGGACGAAACGCCGCACATGCTGGACAGTTTCCATTCGTATCGACCCGGTGGCGGCGGCTTCTCTCAAGAAGGCGGCAGCTGTTAATGCCTGACGCAATTTCCCGGCGCGGCGATAGTGCCGCATGACATCTGCGCTCAGAGAGGCGATCTGCTCGGTTTGGCCACTGAGAAGCAGCGATTCCATGAGATCAAGCGACACATTTGCTGCCTCATCAGCCATTCCCAACTTCTCGCAGATCTCCTTCGCGCTACGAAGACCTGAAACCGATTCCGCAAGCTGCCCGAACAGTCTTGGCACGATGGCTAGCTTCCAGTCTGTGCGCGCAACTTCCGTGTGCAACCCAAGCGTGACGTACACGCTTCGCGCAGTTTTGAGGAGTTGATCTGCACGAGTGCCTTCTCCTACTTCGATCCAACACACACCTGCGTTATACGACTGACGTGCCGTTTCGCCTGCGTCATTTCTTGACTGCGCGAACGCCAGCAACTCTTCAAAGATCGCCGCAGCCGAACGGTACTCATGACGGTAGAAAAGCACACCCGCCTGAACGCTGCGCGCACGCATGGCACGGTCGATATCTCCGTAGTCCTCGAATATTGAGGCGCTCAGCGCAGCCTGCTGCGTCGCCTCATCAAGCCTGTCGGTGTACGTCAGGATCACAGCGCGGATATACGCGAGGCTGGCGAACTCGAACGAGCGCGCGCCGAAGTGTTCGAACTCGTGCTCAGCGTGAGCCAGCGCCTCAAGTGCTGCATCGTATTCAGCGAGGTAGCGCAACGCATTCGCACGCTCTTTCCACGCCAGTCCACGCAACGCGCGGACCGTATCCTCCGGATACGCTCCGTCAGGTAGCGCGTCTGCGATGGCGACCGCCGCGTCGGCAAGATTCCGCGCGTGAATGGGCTCGCGTTCGCAGGCGGCGTTGGCCGCCTCCGCCAGAACGCGAATCGCTCCCGAAGTCCGGTAGTCGTCCTTCAACTCGACGCGCTCGCGGACGAAGGCCACCGCATTCGTCAACAATGGAGCGAGTTTGGCGGTAGCGGTCAGGTACTCCTCCTGCGCCCGCGTCGCAAATGCCAGGAGCTGTTCTTCCCGCGCGGCCGTGTCCGACTGGTCTCCCTCCAACCACACCTGTGGCGTCGCCAACGCGTCATAGAAAGCGCGCATCGCGTTCAGCCGCACCGTGCATTCGGAACACTCCGCGAGATGCGCGGCACCTTCAGAACCGGAGGGCGCTCCATCAGGTATGAGGGCGTACTCGGCGAGCGCGTCGTCGTCGAGATGGCTCACGATGAAAACCTCGTGATCGATTCAAAGATAGCTCGCGCCGTCTTGCGGCACTGATGAAGGAGTTGGCGAACGTAGAGGGGTGCGACGTCGAGCTCCTCAGCGATCACCTGCATCGATTTGCCTTCGAAGTGAAAGCGGCGTAGTGCGTCACGGCATCTCGGGCGCAGTCGTGCCAGCGTCTCCGTGACCGCAAGACGTATGGCGGTTGTCTCCGCGAGCGAGCTTTCGTCACAGACCTCCTCGGCTGTGGCGTCGTCAGGATCGCAAAAGACGCTATTCTCCCGGTCTCGCGTTCTCCAGTACTCCAGACAGCCGTTGCGCACAGCTCCGCGGAAATACGCCTTCAACTCGCCACGTACAATTGTGGGGTTGCTGAAGTAGCGCGTGAAGATGTCGTGGACAATCGATTCGGAGTCGCCCGGCGGCACATGGAAATCGCGGATGGCGACGAACAGCATGAAGGGAGCGTGCTCCCGGTAAATCTCAGCCAATGGGTCGTGTGCATGCGCCACGGTGGCGATTTCAACACACGGCAGCGGTCTTTCCGAAGGAGAGGGCGTTTCGCCCCCTTCAGAATGCAAGTCACGCATAGGAGTCATTGTACTTTCGCGCAGGAACGAATAATGCCCTTATCGCAACATAAAGCCCACGTCAAAAATGAGACTACTATTTGGCGCTGGTCTGATGTATCGCCGCGAATTCGTCAAAAATGAGACTACTTTTTGCGACGACAGCCACGCATAGTTGACTACGGCTGGCGGCTGAGATTCGAAGACCCTCCCGTGGACGGACCCAACCTCCTTGGCTTCGAAGTCGGACTCGCCGCCGGCCACTTCACCCACGACAGCCACCAAAAGAACGTGCCGACGCCGCCGGTGTTGATCGCGAATCGGTGGCGAGATCGACGTCGACGGCGACCGGATCGATGGTGATCGGCAGGACGGTCTGATGCCCGCTGTCGCTGATGGTGGCGTTGATGACGAACGGCGAGCCGTCGGACGGCGTGGCGAACGTGACCGATTTCTCGAAGACGTCGTTCGCAAGCCGGTCGGCGGCGACGCTGCTGAAGAGCGCCGAATCGAAGGTGACGGTGTCGACGTGGACGTCGTCGACCGCGTGCACGCGCAGCAGCAGCGTGACGCTCCCTTTGGCCACCAGCGCGCCGTCGAGCGGCGTGATCCACGCGCCGGTCGGCGCGGTGCCGTCGTTCACCGACTCGTAGATGACGTCGGCGGTCTGCGCGCTCTGGTTGCCGTCGTAGTCGAAGGCGGTGGCGGTGATGTGGATGCGCGTGTCGACGTTCTTCGCGGCTACGTCGACGTCGGTGAAGAAGGTGTAGACGCCGTTCGCGTACGAGCCTGCGGCGACGTCCGTCGTGTGCCCGTCGATGACGAAGGTGACGTGCGCGACGCCGCTCTCGGCGTCGTTAACGCTGACCTGGGCGCGATAGTGGTTGCGGGCCGGATCGCCGAATTTGTAGTGCGTCTCGCCGGCCGGAAGCATGGCCGTGATGTGCGGCGGATTGGCGTCGGCCAGGATGTCGACGCTGGCGGTTTTCGACGTCGGCTGGTTGTCGGCATCGGTCACGGTCAGCGCGAACTGCAGGGCGTCGTTTTCTTTGAGATCCGCGGGAAGGTCGATCGTGTACTGCACCGGCGGCCAAGGATCGGAGATGGCGTTGCGGCGAATGGGCTGAGTGTTGATCCTGCGAATCCGCGCGGCGTCGAGCGCGTACGGCGTGCCGTCGCGATGCTTGCCGGTCACAGAGAGAGCGGTAGTCACGGCCAGTCCGTCTTCGTCGAAGGTGGCCGAAAGCGCGATCGTCCGCGCCACATACGCCGACGGCGGAACGGTGATGACGACGTTCTGCGGCGGGAGATTGGCCGTGACCTCCCACGTCTGCGCGGCCAGGTCGCTGGCGTTGCCGGAGAGGTCGACTGCCGACGCTTTCAACGTGACGCTGGTGGCGCCGGCGGCGGCGCGCAGCACGTAGCCGTACGGCGCGGTGCTGCTGCGCGTGAGCGTTTTGCCGCTGCCGTCGAACCACTGCACGTACGCGACGTCGGTCGATGCGTGCGGCGGAGTGGTTCCTTCGTCGACGATGGAAACGGTGGCCACGTAGTCGACGCCGGCGATGAGCTTGGCGCTCGCGGCGGGCGCGTCGATGGTCACCACCGGTTTCACATGATCGGCGGAGAAGAAGTCGAACACTTGCAGCGTGGTCTGCGTGTTCGGCGGCGCCAGCGTGTCGCGCGCGCCGTTTTCGGTGATGCGGTAGAACGAGGCCGGCTGCAGCGCCACGCCCACCGGCGCGACGACCAGCGTGGACGCGCTTTGCGGATCGATGAAGACGGAGATCGGCAGCGGCGATCCGGCAGGCGTGCCGTGGTTGTGATCGAGCCGCTCGAGCTTCAGCAATCCGCTGCCGCCCCCGGCGAACACGCTGGCGTCGATCGCTTTGTTGAAGTGCAGATAGAAGGTGGTGCCGTCGCCCACGGCCTGGGCTGTCGTCGGATCGGTCGCCACGATCCGGGGCTCGGTGTAGTCGACGGTGGTGAAGTTCGTCGTCACCGGCAGCGCCATCTTGTTGCCGTTCCGATCGATGACCGCGTCGCTGATGGAGACGGTGTAGATCACGTTGCTCTTCAGCAGCGAGGTCGGCGTCAGGTGCACGCGGAACCGGCCGTCCGAAAGCGTGTCCGACGTGATCAAGATCGGCGCGGCCTGCGAGTCGTCGCTGGCGATGATGCGGAAGCGCGCGCTGTTGATCGAGCTGGCGTCGAGCGCTTCGGTGAAGGTGATGGTGACCGGCGAGTTCGGGGCGACGCTGTTGGCGTTGTTGGCCGGATCGATGCTCACCACGCGCGGCGCCGTGGCGTCGAGCTTGACGTTCGGCGCGGGATAACTGCCGATCGTGCCATCCGGAACGGCGACTGTGCGCTGCGCGCCGCGCGTGGCGTCGTCCGCTCCGTAAAAGTCGAAGTGGACGCTAGTGTTGCCGACCGGCACTCCGGTGATGCTGTAGTTGCCGGCGGCGTCGGTGCGCGTCTCGATGGTGAACGCTCCCGCGCTGCTGCTGACAGCGGCCACGACGCGCGTGTGCACCGACGGCTGGCCAATGCCCGCTTCCGCTTCGACGTGGCCGGCCATGCTGATGCGCCGTCCGAGCATGAGCGTGAGATGCAGCGGAACGCTCCGGCTGCCGAGCGTTCCGCTGGCCGATGCGGAGAGCCCCTGGGATACGGCCGTAGCCGAGACGCTGCCCAGCCCGACGCCGGTGACGGTGATGTTGCCGTTGGCGTCGGGGAAGAGCGTCAGCACCTGCGCCGTAGTAACGATCGTTACTGTCGATGAGGCGATCAGCGATGCCGCATTCGGATCGTCGGAGGCGACGGTGACCTGCACGGTCCCACTTGTCGGGAAGGTTAATGAGATCGAGCCGGTCGTCGCACCATTCGCGAACGAACCATCGCCTTGCGTCGTCCGCGACTCGCCGCCGAGCTGCCCGGACCATGCTGCTGGCGGCTGTAGCGGATGCCCTGCCCCGTCACGTCGACCAGCTGCGCGACGGCGCCGGGCCCGCCGACATCGTTTGGCAGAAAGACGTGGACGTCGAGCGACGAGGTCGGCTCGAGTCTGAGTTGGTGTGTCATGTGGGCGTCCGAAAACGCCCACATTCGTAAAACGATTTAGTCAGCGCACCGCCTCACGCAGGTTGTTCAAGTCGCTGCCGGAGACGGCACCGGTCGGGTCCGACGTCGGCGAGAAATGGCTGCCGGGCTTTAGTGTGGAGATGGCCTGATCCAGAGCGCGGCGCATCGCTCCGACGTCTGCTGCGTGAATGAGGCCCGTCGCATCGGTGTAGCTCGCCGGCCAACCGGTCCATCCCTGTCCGGTGGTTGAAAGGCCAGCGGCAGCTCGTACAGCATCGATCGCATTCCTCAGCTCTTTCAAGTGCGAGCCTCGGATGGTAGTAGGAGTCGCGGTGGGAGTGGAAGCGCCCACAATCGGCTCCGCAAAGAGATTCGTCGCGGTCGTGGCGAAATCGATCGCGCTCGGCGAAGAGGTATTGCTGCCCGCCATTGCCACGACGCGATAGAGGTACGTCGTCACCGGCTGGCCGGCTTGGACCGGGGGCGTGTCGTCAAAAGAAGTGATCGTGGCCGAATTACTAACTCCAGCCTGCCCCCAGCAGGCCGTGGCTGTACAAGTAGCCCGTTCGATACGGTAGGAAGTGGCCCCGGATACCAGACTCCAGGTCACGTGAACGATGCGGCTGTCTGCATCCTGAGTTCGCGCGCTGCTTACCGGAGCTGACAGCGTGCTTACCGTGATTGTAGCGTCAGCGCTATCGCCGGTTACCGGTAGGCCGTCGGCGGGACAGGTATTCGTGGCTTGGATCCAGTATGTCTTAGTGGATGACGGCGAAATGGTAAACGTTCCGCTCGACTGCGGTGACCCCACGGGAACGGACACGTTTCCCGACTGTCCCTCGTAGAGTTGGTACGTGAGTCCCGTGCCCACTGCTTCAGCGGAGAGCGTTGCCGAGCTGCCCGTCATCGTCACCGACTGCGGCTGCGTCTTGAAATTGACGCCGCCAATGTAGAGAAAAAGATTCGGTGAGCCGGCGCCAAGATTCGCGGCTACAGGATCAAGGTGGGTAGCGGAGTCACGCAAGCGGTTCCATACCGTCACCGCCGTCGTGGCGGGCACGTTGAACAAGGCTGAATCCTCGGCCAGAAGACGCGCCGCTGCACCGGCCACGATCGGGGACGAAAATGACGTTCCGCTGCGTGCGTAGTCCACCAGGGAATCCGATGTGGAAAGCGCGCACGAATTCAGCGGGTTGCGATCGGCAAGCCCGAATTTAAACGGTCGCCGAAATTGCGGACCGGTCCATGGATCGCCCGTACCTGGGGAGAGCGAGGCGATGTGGCCGCTTTGGATGTCGTACGCGGGCGCCCAGATGTCGACGCCGGCGCCGAAGTTGGAACCGGGCGCGCCAAGGCAAGCCTTGTCCTGTGGATTTGAAGACAAGCCCGGGCAAACCCACCGCTGATCCAAACCGTTGACCTGCATCGTGCCTCCGACTGCGATCACCCGCTCGGGACCACCGAACAGAGGATCCCCATTTTCGTCCAGGGTCAGAGGGTTCGAGTAACTGAGCCTCGCCGGCGACTTCTTGAGTGAGCCGATGCTACTGTTGTCATTATTCGCAGAGGCGACGACGACGACGCCTCCTTTGATAAGTCTCCGGATGAGCGTTTCCACCATACACTCCGGTGAATTCGGAGCCGCCACGGAAAACCAGAAACTGAAATTTGCGACTGCCCGTTTGAGACTGACGCCGGGGTCGTCCGTTGTTGTTGAATGCCATAGGGTGGGAGAACCGAAAAGCCAGTTGAACGCTTCAATCCACGAGCCGGTCGTGGCTGGCTGGCCCAGAACGTCGGGATCGCGATCGTTCTGGCAGTTTTGAAGGCGGAGCGGGATCACGATCGTCGTTTTCGAGACGCCGACATCCGAACCCGCCAGCAGCGTTGCCACAGCGGTTCCGTGTCCCACGTTCAAGACATTGTGCATGCCACACGGGTTCTGCTCGTCGAAAGAACCACCATCGGGATATGGCGGCGGTTGATCCGCAGCCGTGTTCGAAGCACAAACGCTGTCCGCCGGAGCCGCATTCTTTCCTGCTGTTACCCGTCCAGTGAGCTGCGGATCGCCCGCGCGCACGCCGCGGTCGAAAATGTACGCGTAAACCTGTGACGCACCGTTGCAATACTGAAATGTGCCGTCGAGCGAAGAGGAGCGCTGATCGATGCGGTCGAGATGCCAGAACGGGTCGCTGCGGGGGAGGTGCGTGATCGGGTCGATGCCTCCGACGGTCTGCGTCCCGGAATCGTGCAGGATCGCGTTCTCCTCCACGGCCCGAACGTGAGGATCATGGAGCATTGCTTCGGCCTGGGCGGCATTCATCGAGATCCAAAACCCCTGGACGCCATCGTTCCAGATGCGGATCAAGCGTCCGGAATGCGCGTGTGCGAGTGCTGCCGCGGCCGCCGGCACGTCCTGGCGGTTTCCATCCTCGAGGAACACCAGGTACTCATCCCGGACAGGCTCGCCCACATGTGTAACGTGAGCCCGCTTCGGCGGCTGTACCGACTGAGCCGTCACGGCCTTGGGAGTCGTCAGATTCTCGGTATGGCGGTCAGCGGCGGCCGAAATGCTGGCCTGGCTGATCTTGCCGGTTGGTCGTTTTACAACGGCTGAATCGGCGACAGTAGCCGCGCCGAAGGCGAACCACGTGAATGTCGTAACGGCAATAAGCATCTTCATGGGAGTGGGCCTATTGCAAAGACAGAAGGACGAGAATTTCGCCTTCGCCGCTGGCGAGAGGCTCAAGCGCTTTGCCAACGAGTGTTCCTGGGCGGTGGAACTTCACGCCGCCAAGATCGACCGGCTCAGACAACATGGCCATGCCCGGTTTGTCGCTGGTGACGAGAAGATCTCCGATCGCCACCGGATGCCGAGAGGCGTCTACGCGCACCTTAACGCGTCCGGTTGTCGCGATCTGGGCTTTTGAGGCCGATTCCTGACCAAGGATCAATCCAGGATGAGCGGAAACAACGCCGGCTACACGGGTGTCGTACGCTCGCATGGACGGCTCTACCGTGTTCGTTGCAGCAGCTGCGACCACGACCACCGTTCCGGCGGCAACTTCGTGCGCCACGGGAACCCACTCCGCCACATCCTGATACTGGGCCTGAATGTTCTGTCCGGTCACCGTCCCCCGGAAGTCCACGTTACCGATAACCTGAAGCATAAAGGGCGAGTTGTTCACAGGAGTTACTCCAATGCCGACCTGCCCGGACGGAGTGATCGTCATGCGAGGGACGACCTCGGTTGCGCCGAGCGGGGTCGTATTGAACTGTAGCCATCCCCCGAAGCCGGCGCTGGTGAAATTCTCACCCGCAATCGCACTTATCGATGCGGATGCCGCAGGGGCGAACGATCCACCGGAATGCCATCCGCGAAACTGAAGAGCGCCTACGATGTCATTTGTGATTACCTGTGTTTCAGCTCCCGAATTGCCGTTCGCGCGCCGCAGGACCAGCCGGGATTGGTCGTCATAGGCATCGAAACCCGCCAGTATGTTTGTTGGGGAAGAGCCGTTCCAGTCCTTGAATACATGAAGCGGCGAGGCCGGTGCGGTCGTACCGATGCCAAAGTTGCCGGCGGACGACAGGCGCATTCGTTCTGTACCGTCATTATTGAGGCCGGTGAGGAACGCAATCGCAGTCGGCATAACCCCAGTGGAGACCGTGCCATCGGTCGTGAAACGGATACGCCCTCCGCTCGTGAACCCTGAGCCGTCGTATCCATAGGCGAATATGTTCGCAAGGAAATCGCCGTTCACGACGGCACTGGGCGCCGCCAAGGTGCCTCGCGCTTTCCTAAAATATGTACACGCGGCATTTCCGTCGTTCGTGTATTGGTCCACTGTAATTCCACGAGTCAGGCCGGTAATCTGGGACACGACATTTACTTGGCTAACTGGAACAGTCGTACCGACTCCGATGAATCCGCAGGTTTCGACAATGCTCGACGTCTGACCAGTCCAAGTGCATGGCGTCTGCGCGAATGCGGACATTGATGCAAAGATCAACAATAGAGCAGCTTCGACAGTTCTTTTCATAATGATCTCCTCGGTAAGGCGATATTTTCCCTATGCTCGCGGGAACGTCCCGCGGCGATTCAAAATCCTGTCGATACTGGAGTGGGTTGGAACTTTGTACGATCTCTAAGGGAGGAGTGTCGCTCCAAGGAAAATCCCTACCCCTCGGCCGCGATCAATGTCGAAATCAGCAGGAAGGGTGACGTTCGGGTATCCTACCCAGGAAGATCGCATGGGCCCCGCCGACGCAACCCCCTCTCGCACTGACAAGATCAGCATCGTCGTGGCCCACCCCGGTCACGAGCTTATGGTTCACCACCTCATCGAGCGCAGCCAGCCCATGTACTTCTGCCTTACCGACGGATCGGGCGGTGGCGCGAAATCGCGCATCGAATCGACCACCCGTCTCCTCCGGCAAGTGGGAGCAACACCCGGCGGGATCTACGGACGCTTCAGCGACAGGGAGATTTACCGGCTCCTCCTTGACCGCAGAGTCGATGTGTTCGCCGGCCTGGCGGACGAGCTGGCCAAAAACCTGATTGACCACCGCATTGAGTGCGTCGCAGGGGATGCGATGGAAGGGTTCAATCCCGGCCATGACGTCTGTCGCGCTTTGATCGACGGTGCCGTAGAGATCGTTCAAACGCGTACCGGACGAGTACTTCAAAACTACGAGTTTGCCTTACATAACGACATTGCGTCCGCCGCGGCCGGAGCTACGATCCGTCTCACTCTCGATAATGCCGCGTTGGAACGGAAGATTGCCGCGGCGATGGCCTACCCGGAGATGCAGGGCGAAGTACGCGCCGCACTGAGCAAATTCGGAAAACAGTCATTCAGCGTCGAGTATCTCCGGCCCGCCACGACGAGCGCCATGATGCACAAGTTCGAGATCACGCCGCCGCGGTATGAGTTACTTGGCGAGATTCGCGTCAGCGAAGGCCGCTACAGCGAGATCGTTCGCTACCGTGAACATCTCTTCCCGGTCTTTGCTGCGCTCGGGCTCACAAAACATCAGGAGCAATGGACAACCTGACCTCTTTACGCTGGCTTGCGCGAGAGGTCGTCCCCGAAGCTGCGGCCGCTGTGGCATCCGTGCCCGCTCCCCTTCTGGCCAGCGCGCATCGGCATACGCCGGCCGTCCAACAGTATCTTGCCTGGTGGATCGATCACCCGGATCCAACTGGCCACTTCGCCGCGAAGATGCGCTGGCTGCGCTGGCTCCCGACCTCGCTCCTCGTCCGCATCCTTTTCGCGCTGGGCTACGATGGCCTGATCTTCATGGACGGCGACACCGTTGTTGGGCATATCTTTTATCAACGCCGCGGCGCCGAAATCCACGGGTTCTCGGTTTTCGTGGCGAGGGAGCTTGAAGGCCGTGCTTACGGAGTCGTCATGGCGTTCGACTATGTCGCCTTCGCCGTTGGCGAGCCGGGAGTAAAGAAAGCCAGGATGGGCGGCGGGAAAAACAGAGTAAACCGGCGGCTCCAGCTACTCCTTCGAAAGCATGAGATGAGGCTCGGCTGGCACGTCGATGAGGATGGATGGGTGACGTTCTCGTGAGGCGGTTACCCGATCCCGGCGCTCTTTCATGGGCGATCCGTGCGTATCATTTCGTATCCACCATCCAGTCCGTATACCCACGATCGCGCAGCATTTCATATGCTCGTAGCACGTCGCCCGGAACTTCTTGAGCAACTACGTGTCCCTTTGCAGCGTACGTCTGCAATCGCTGCACCTCGCCTACCATTCGGCTGATCAGGTGCCTTTCTGAAATCTGTTCTGTGGGATAGGCGCCAAATTCAATAGGAGGCGACGTGACAATAGGCTTCATTTCCGGCCATTGCTTTTGAAGCGTTGCAAGTATTCGTCGGCCGGCATAGGGTTTATGCACTGCGATGACAGCTAGCGGGTTGATTCCGCGTTCCTGGAGGAGCTGCCTTGTAAATGCGATGTTCTCACCGGTATTCGTCGAGCGACCCTCGATAAGGATCTTATCAGGTGGCACCCCCTTTGTTTCGCAGGCATCCCGAAATGCCTCAGCTTCCGGCGTCGTCCAGTGGGCCGTTCCCTTGCCAAAGGCGCCGCAGCACACGAGGAGCGGAGCGAGTCCGCGCAGGAAAACGGTGGCCCCCCACTCCGCGACACGGATATCGTTACCGCCGAATATCACGATGGAATCGGCGGGAACTAGTGCGTCGTCTATTCTCAGGTAGTTCCAGACAAGTTGAGCAGCGTCGTAAAGGCTAGCATCTCGATCGTTCATGCTCTCATTCTATGGCACGTTCGACCTCGCGCCGCTCGCGGGCCAGCCACGTCAGCATCGCCGAAACACCTTCATGGCCACCCGCTGCACTCAGAATACCCTCAGCCTCCGAATTCCTGACATTGGGATACGCGGCGCCGATCAGCACCTCCGCAGCCGCGCGCGACAATGCGATGTTGCGATTAAAAGCCACCTGCGTCCGCCGATGCCCGTCGCCGACCACATAGCGATCGCCAGCCGCCGCCCGCCCCAGTGCCGTGATTTTCGCCGCGCCGGCAGGCGCCTTATTTCCGATGCGCGCGTCGAGATCGGCCCGCGACCGGGCAATATCCGCAAAGGACGTCACGCTCCACGTCTGCGCCGCGTGATCGATCTCCGTCAACTGCTGCACGTCATAGTCGGCAATGGCTACTTTCGACCCGCGCACGGTGACGACACGATTTCCCGCACAATATTCATCGACGGTCGCAGTGGTTTTCGAAATGGGATCGTCGACCCGGCGCACGAGGTGCAGCGGCCTCGGGAACAGCGCGTTCGCACCCAATGCCAGCGGCACCATAAGAACCGACAACGCCGCCGCCAACCTGCGACCCCTCCCCGCACCGAGACAGTGCCGCAATCGCACGGGAACCTCCGACAAGGTTGAAAAATGGAATGGTTTGTTTATGGATCGCCGCGATGCTATCACTGCGGAGTTGCCTACGCACCCTTGTCGGAATCGTCTGCCGATACGATCGGCATCTGTCGAACGCAAAAGGAAGCCGCAACGGCAAGCGAAGGAAAAAGGTACACATCACTGAGCGCCGGAACGGGGGGGCGCCACTACAGGGCCGGCGTACGATCGCTACGCGATCCAGTTCGCGATCAGTCCCCCGAGCTCCTCTTCCCTGCCGCTGAAGCCGTGATCGGCATCGTGCATCACCACGATCTCGGCGCGGTCGCTGACGTGTTGCGCCAGGATGGAGACGCAGCGCGGGACGTCGTCGAAACAGTACTGATCGCGATCGCCGTAAATGTAGAGCGACGGCTTGCGGATGGCGCGGATGTATCGGAATCGCGGACGGCGCGACAACTTCGTGCCGGTCATCGCTTCGAAAAACGGGAAGACGTTGTAGTCGCCCTCGGGATTGGCGACGTCGTACAGCGCGCGCCAGCTCAGCATCGATTGGCCGGCGATCGGCGGCGCGAGCTCGCCGCCGCGCCGCACTTTCAACATCAATTTGGACTTCGCCAGCAGCGCGTGGAACCTGCGCGCGCCAACCTGCGCGTAAAGCAGGCCGGTGTCATCGCCGCCGGCGAGAAGGATGTAGCGCCTGGCGCGGTTGCGCGGCTTGTAGTGATCGTAGACGGCGATCTTGTTCGCGCCGGTGGAGTGCCCGGCCAGCGTGATGTCGCGATAGCCGCGCCGCCAAAGCTCGCGAATGGCGGCGTCGATGTCGGCCACACAGTCGCGGATTCGTTCGAATGCCGATCCGCCGAAGTCCTCGCCGGCGCGGCGGACGATGCCGGAGCCGCGGTTGTTGAACGGAAAAAATGCAATCCCCTTCGCGATGAAGACCGACGCCAGCAGATTCGTGCGCCGCGATTCGAGAATTGACCCGCCGCCATTGCCGTGAAGCCAGATGATGGCGCGTTTCGATGCGCGTCGCGGCTCGTACAACAAGCCCGCCAGCGCGACGGCACTCGCTGGGTCCCTGGGAACGTGGGCGTCCCGCCCGCTTTGATGGCCGGCTGGATCCTGCCGAAAAGAGCGGGCGAGACGCCCGCGCTCCCAGGCCGCCGCTTCGAACCTTACGAGGCGGCAGGCTGGCTCGGCACGATCTGCCGCAGATCGGCGTCCCATCGCCACATCCTTTCGCGCGTCAGGTGCGCGCCGCCGAGCCAGAAGTTGGCGTTGTTGATCTCGATGAAATCGACCGTTCCGTCGATCACGTTCCGCCCCGCCGGCGTGATGGAGAAGAGCGCCTTGGGCGGATTCGCTTTCTCCTCGCCGATGATGGTGATGACCGGCACGGCCACGCTGGCCAGATGCTTCAGGTGACGGAGAAATTCGCCGTCGCCGAATCCGAAGCGCGGCGCGTTTCGATCGAACTGCACGAAGAGCGAGACGAAGTCGGTGAGGCCGGCGTCGATCCCTTCCACGGCGCGCCGTTCCACTTCGCCCAGCCCGTTGCGCTTCGACGGAAAGCGCGAGGCGTGCAGCCGAAGGCCATCGCGAAGGAACGGGAAATCGGCGACGTCCTGATCGAGAAAGCGGTTCAGCGACGCCGGATCGTCCGACGTGTACGCGCGCCAGGCCAGCGACGCCGCGGTCATCATGGCCGGCAGCACGGCCGCGCGCGACTGGAAGAGGTTGAAGAGCTCTTCCTCCGACTGCAATCCGAGCGGCTGCGGACACCAGATCAGCGTGATGCGCCGGCATTTGGAGAGCCGTGTGAGCAGGTAAAGCAGATGCACGAGGCAGAAGAGGTCATGCTCGAACCAGAGCACGACTTCCTCCTCCTCGCGAGCCTTGTCGAGATTCGTCTCCTGCTCGAGCAGCTCGTTCCGCACGCGCAGCAGGCTCTCGCCATGGTGCTCGGCCAGAAAGAGCGCCCGCTCCTCGACCCACTCATGCAACGGCAGATTCGGCCGCACCGGCCCGCCGACGAGCGACTCGCGAAACGGCACGTGCCGCCCCGGAACGCCCGCTCGTCTGGCCAGCGACGCGGCGACGTCGCCGTTGTGGAAGTGAATCATGGGCGCGGATGATAGCGCGGGTGTCGAAGCGAGCTGTTGCATTGCGGCGCGCGGACGTAAGAGAATCCAGCCGTCCTTCCAACCAAAAAGCGCAGCAGGGAGAGAACTGGCGATGAGCAATCACGAAGGCTTCGACGTCGCGTACGAATACACGGTGCGTTTCTATCCGCGCTATTTCACCTGGGTGCAGTTCAACATCAACCGCGAAAACAGCCAGAGTCAGGGCGGCCAGAATTACGAGAACCGCCTCACCGGTCCCCTCGGCATGGGGCCGGAGTACAAGGTGGTCGTGGCCATCAACGACGACACGATCTACGCCGAGGCCTTTCTCGACGTGTCGAATGGCCCGGTGATCCTCACCATTCCGGCGTACCCGAACAGCTACTCGATTCTGCAGCTCGATGTGTACGGCAACATCTTCTCGACCGGGCTTTCCGCGAACCCGCCGTCCGGCGGCGGTGTCTACGGTTTCGTCGAACGCGGCTCGTTCGAGAATCTGCCGGACGGCGTGACGCGGGTCGAGCTCCCGTACCCCTTCACCACCATCGCCATCCGCATCGACAAGTACTCGTCGTCGGGCGAGAACCATATCGAGGCCGCGAACGCGTTCCGTTCCACTCTCCAGATGCAGACGCTTGCGAACTACGACCCGAGCGACAGCAAGTCCGGACGGACGCTCGTGCTGCCTCTCTTCTTCTTTTCCCCATCGGTCAAGCTCATGGCGGATGAGGGTCTGGCCAAGTGGCCGGAGTCGTTCCTGACCACGCTGCAGGAGGCGATGGCAGCTCCGGCCACGCAACCGCTCACGGATGACGACCGCGCGCTCATGCAGCGCTTCAACACATCGTTCGCGGTGGCGAAGAGCGTCGTCGATCACGATTCCGGTCCGCTTACCGCGATCATGCGCGGCGCGCAGGCGGCATACGCGGCCATCATCAATCGCTGGCAGTCGCACCGCGGCCCGACGCACTGGATCCACTTCGACAACGTCGGCCATTGGGGCGAGAACTACCTCGACCGCGCCGCGCTCACCGAATACATCCAGGTCGGCAACGACCGCAAAGCCGCCTACTACGCGAACGCATTCGTCGACGCCAGCGGCCTGCCGCTCGACGGCGGCAGCTTCGCCTACACAATCCAATTCACAAAAGAAGAGCTGCCCGAGTACAAGCGCTTCTGGTCGATGACCGCCTACACGCCGGAGTACATCGAGCTGGTTCCCAACGACGCCGACAAATACGTGGTGGCCTCCTACACGCCGGGACTCGTAACCGAGTCGGACGGTTCCATCACGATCTACGTTCAGGCCGACCAGCCGAAAAAGAACACCGCCAACTGGCTGCCGGTCCCAAAGGGACACTTCAGCCTTCTGTTCCGCGTTTACGGCCCACTAGGTAGCGCGCTTGCGGGGACGTATGTGCCACCGAAGATTCACCGCACGATTCCACACCCGTAGGCGCTGACGACCTCCGGCATCTTACGCGGAGGTCGCGGTTCGGGACACCTCGGTCCAAGAAAAATTCTCACGCGCCGCGACTTCGCGTTTCGTGTTTCAGAGAGTTGCTTAGCTCGCAAAATGACTCGTAAGGTCGTGATTTTGGCGAGCGAAAATCTGCGCTGACCGCGACTAAAGGCGAGATGTTTTGTTTCGCCGGTAATGTTTCACGGGTGGCGTGGTAAACCGCAGGTGCGACCCCTCATCCTCGATCCCGCGTCCGCATGAGAAGTCCGTCCCCGTAAGAGATCCAGGCGCGATTGCCGGCTAGAGTGCCAGGCGGTGACCGTGACGATTATGTCGGGGAAATAAGTGCGTCAAATGTCGCATTCCATCTGCTGAACGGACTTAGTAGATGTTGCGACGCGCTTTTGGTTGCTCTCTCCTAGTCGTGCTTTTGACGACGGCTGTGAGGGGAGCCTTGCCGAACGCAGAACGCGTGCTGTTCCAAGTACAACCGGTCGCTGACAACGTGCGCCTAAGGGTCACCCCTGACGCCCGTCCGAAAGACAACTACGTGCGCGGCTTGCTCGCCAGTCGTGACGTGCTCGACGTGGTGGAAGTCACACGCGGATACGACGCGGACGACCGCCTGCGCGAATGGTGCCGCGTAGTGGAGCCGAACCGCCAACTGACCGGCTGGATCGCCCGATCGGTTGTCGACACTGTCCGTTCCTTGCCAGTTCCCGCGGTACCGGCAGTTCCCACGGTACCAGCGAATACCTGGTTGAAGCCAGAGCGGATAATTGTTTACTTGGCGCTCCTGGCCGCACTGATCACGTTCTCGGCCTCGCTAGTCCAGCGACGCACCGCGGCCGACGAGAGGCGAACGGCCGAGTTGAAGCAGAGCCGAAGCGTCGAACAGGTGTTGCTGCCCCATCAGATCACGGTGAAGATTGACACCCCGAAAACACCGGCGCAGGAACCGACCGACCGGACGAACGTCGTCGACTTCGAGCAGGCGCGCGATACGCGCGACGTGCGCACGCGGCTCGGCATCCCGGAGCGGCGTACGGCACGACGCACGTCGATCTCCGTTTAGGCGGATGAACGTCATGACAGCGCAGGCAAGATCGACGTGGTGGCGCGATTTCCTCGGCTTCGTGACGTTGAAGCCGTTCGCGAACAACCTATGCTCACCGGCGGCGAGCGTCTGGATCTTCGTAGCTCGGATCGCGGTCTTTATCATGTGCGCGGCGGAAGGGCTTAGTTGGTCGTACGTGGCCTTCTGGTTCACGACTGGAAACGTCCGATACCTCGCCGCTGGGGCGATGTTCGTTGCCGTCTTTCTCCTCATCGCAGTGGTCGATTCGCAGTTCCTGACATTCGACCTCGATCCCCGCCGGTACGAGATCGCCGGACCGAAGGAGATGCCAAGGGACGATGAAAAGTCACGTCTGCGCGGCTTCGCGAAGAAGCTCGCAGGCGGGCTGCTCTGGCTCTGGCGGACGCCGATCCCGGGATTCATCGTTCGCGTCGCCATGGTGATCGGCTCGTTAATCGTGTCTACCGACTACCTGACGATGGCCGTGCTCGCCCCCGACATCCAGGCGAAGTTGCAGCGGGATCGGGCCGTGGCGATCGAGGCTGGAGCGAAAGAAATCACGGCGAAGCACGACCTTCAGATCGCTCAGGCCGATGGGCAGATCGTCATCAAGCGGCGAGAGATCGTCGACGAAGCGGCGGGTTTGGGACCCACGAGACTCCGAGGGAGAGGGTCGACGGTCCAGACCATGGAAGGGCAGTTGGCCGACCTTCAAAGCAGGCGCAGCGAATTGGTTGCGGCGAAGGCCGCGGAACTGAAGCAGTACGACTCGCTCAGCGATGACGAACGGGCAAGGATATACGGCGTCCGCGTCGCAGGCACTGGCGGTCTTCAGGAACGGTCGGCGGCTTTGAAGGAACTGAAGCAGACGGCGGGATTCCAGGAATCCCAGCTGCCGATCAAAGCGATCCTGGCAGGTATCTTCCTCACCATAATGGTGCTCAAGGCGTTCCAGCGCCGCACCGTTTCCATCTATTTCAGCGACCGTCTCCAAGGGATGTTCACGGAGTATCTGGAAGGCGCCCACGACGATTGGGTACCCGAAAAGGCGCGCTCCGGCGGCAAGCGCACGATGGCGCCGCTGGAATTCGAGGACTGGTACAAGACCACGTATGCGCCCCGAGAACGTGCCCGGAAGATGGAAACGTCGCTGGACACGGTCGCGGCCCACTACTCCGCCATTCGCATCCGACTCGACCGTCGTCTCGAGGCGATCGCGGCGGAACTGAAACCATACGAGCAAGATCTCGCCGACATCGGGGGCGAAATCGTCGCGAAGGACGACGAGATCGGCGCGCTCGACAAGCGCGTCACCGAACTGACAGAGACCATCAAGGTGAATGGCGAGTACCTCACGGAGATGGATCGGCTCCTCGAAGAAAAGGAGCAACAGGTTGTCGGTGCGCCCGGAGCCCGGCTGTTCGTGCGCGCGCTGCGCAACCGGCAGTATTACGTCGAGCAGGCCACGAAGATGGAAGAGGAGAGAAGCACGATCTCGATCAAACGCGACATCTTCGACCGCGATCGGAAGGCGCTCGAGCAGGAACATCAGAAACGGGAACAGGTCATCGTGAAGAAGAGGCGGCACCAGCAAGCGCTCGTCGAGGAGCGAGATGCCGCGCGCGATGAGGAATTGAAGGAGCTGTCTAAGATTAGGCGCCGATTCGACGGCGCCTAAACAAAAGACGCCGACGGCGGCCTCGCAGCGCCGTGTTGTCATCCCGCGGCAAGAGCGGTGACCCAACTGGGGCAGCGCCTACCAAACGATGTCCAATGCTGTGGCGCGCTCGCGTGCACTTCGTCATACGCGCGTACGCGTTGCATCTTTCCGTAATTCAGCGCACGCTCGTCCGGCCATGTCGCCCAAGACGGAGCTTTTTTTCGGTTTGATGATCCTGGCCCTGTCCACGGCCGTCATTCTCACGCCCGTGTACGTATTCCTCGTCCGTCGCCGGGTCGGGTGGTACATGCGCCAGCGCGTACGGCCTCTGTCGGGTGTGATGCCGGTGGTCGAGCGGCATGGCGGGGCACCGCTGCACCTGGCGAACGAAGCGGCTCCGCGCAGGCCGCTCAGCGACGCAGGACGCGCTCTGTTCGACCGCATGCGGAACGTCCGCCGGCGCGCGGCGGCGATGTACCTGCTCGCCGGTCTGGCTGCCGCATCCGTGCTCGCCGCCGGTCAATACGCCGAGGCGCGCAAATGGAGTCTGCTGATGGTCGTCTACCTCTGGCCGGCCGTTCTCACCGTCACCACCGCCGCCGTGCCGTCGCTGCGGATGCGGGTACTGGTGCTGGTCGTCACGTATGAGACGCTGACGATAACGCTCAATGCGAGCGGCGTTGGGGAGGCGGTCATCGTCAACTTTCTCGCTTTCCTCACCGTTCCGACCGCCCTGCTCCTCCTCATGGGAAACCGCGCACTCCGAACCATTGCACCCGTCCTCCTGCTCATCGAGCTCGTGGTGGTGGGAGCGTTCACGGCTTCGAAGGATGTCGGTTGCGGCTTCTCCTTCGCGCTCCTCCTGGCCGGCCTGCTGGCGCTGCCTCTGCTGCCATGGGCGTACGAGCGGAAGTACTTCGGCGAGCTCTCTTTCCAGGTGGCGTTCGTCTGGATCATTTTCGGGACGGCGTACGGGATCATGCGAGGCACTGCGCACTACTGGGCATACGCGGGGGCCAGCCTGGCGCTGTACGCAGTCCTCACGCATCTGATGCTGCCCCTACTGCAACGCGCGGCGCGCCGAGACAGGCCGGCCAGTCTGCTCGTGCTGCGCGTGTTCGGCTCGCCGGGACGGAGCGCGCGCCTGCTCGAGCACATCGGCATGCGCTGGCGCACGATCGGACCGATCCACCTGATCGCCGGCGCCGACACCGCCGTCGCCAACCTCGATCTGGCGGAGGTGTTCCGCTTCCTGACCTTCCGCTTCCGCTCCGTGTACGTGCAGGACGCCGCGGACCTGGAGCGGCGGCTGGAGAAGCTCGACTGCGCGCCCGATCCGGACGGGCGCTACCGCGTCAACGATTTCTTCTGCTTCGACGACACGTGGAAGGCCACCTTTACGGCGCTGCTGCACCGCTCCGATGCCATCCTGCTCGACCTCTCCGGCTTCGGACCCAGGAACGCCGGCGTGGCCTTCGAGCTGGGGAAACTCCTCGGCAGCCGCCCGCTCGGCTCCTTCGCGATCATCACGGACCGCAAGACCGACATTGACTGCCTCGGCGCGACGTTGACCGGCCTCTGGCGCCAGCTCGATCCCTCCGCGCCGAATGCGGCTCTGGAACATCCAGTTCTGCGCGTGCTGCAAAAGCCGCCTGCGCGCCGGCTCGTGGCCGCACTCTGCGACGCCGCGGCCGCCGAGTGATGTGGAGACAGCGGAAGCCCTCGCGCGCGGTTTTGACGACGCATCTCATTTCATTTCCCACGCTCAGGTAGGGACATTGGGGGTAAGGAGCCTCTCCTCATTGATGGCAATTCTGCGGCGACGCATCACGACTGCCCTGCTCACGGGAGCGGGAGCGGCGTTGTATGGAAGCGGGGTCTTCCTGATGCTGTTGTCCGTCGCCCTCGTTCCGGCTGCCGCATACATAGCCGGGGAGCTGATGTATGCGGTCGTTTACATCCTGGCAATCCTGGCCGGCGGCTTCGGAGGTTGTCTCCTCGCCTATGCAGGTGCCCGGGTACGCCGCGCGGGGGCTCGAATACAGAGGGATAACGCGGTGCTCGACAACGCGCCGCCGGTCGTCTACCTCCGGCCCTTCGCGGCCGACGTCATCGCAAGCGCAACCCCGCCGGTGCGCCTCGGCAAGGTGGACACCCACGGACTTTCCACCCACGAAGAGAATCTCGCGAGCGTGTTTCAACGCGCCGGCCAGTTCGTCGCAATCTCCGAGCCCTGGGCCGGCGACTCGCCGCTCGGCGCGCTCCGCCTAAGCGTGAATGACACCTGGCAGCGGACCGTTCTCGACCTCCTCTCCTCGGCTCGGCTGATCGTGTTGCGATGCGGAACGAGCGCGGGCATCGAATGGGAGCTCGGGCAGGTATTGCAACGCTGCGCGCCGGCGCGTGTGATCATCCTGCTGAGCGCCAACCTGGCGGATGCCCGCCGCGAGCATGCCATGCTCGCGGCCAGACTGCCGTATCCTCCTCCGCCGCTCAGCGGAATCTGGAGCGAGCAGGAGGGACTGGCCGGAATCTGCATCTTCGATGAAGGGTGGAAACCACGTCTGCGCCTTTTCCGCGCGGTGGGACGCCATCGATCGCTCGTGGCACCGATCGTCCCCGCCCTGACGTTCGCCGTGCAGCCCGTGTTCGCGCGCCTCGAAATTCCCTGGAAGGCACCGCCGATGCCAGCCCACATTCGCATGGCCATCGGTCTGCTGACCGGGCTCGTATTCGCACCCGTCGCGATCCTGTACTTCTGGGGACATCCCTTTCAGGGGATCTTGTTCTGGCTCGCGGCAATTGCCGCCGTCGTGTCGGCCGTCTCTCGGATGGCGACGAGCAAATCCGGCGGGTTACACGTCCTCGAGATCGACGCAGCCCCGCCGGTTCATCCTTTGTACGAGGCCGAGCGCGGCCTGCTGCGCATCGTCAACGCCGAAGCAGCGACGCCGGTTGGGACCGTAATCATCATCGCAGACGGCCATCGGATCGCCGAACTGAACCAGGATGACCGGGAGATCGTCCTCGACATGGCGGTGGGCCGGCACTCGCTGACCGTGGGCTTCAGCGCGAATTTCGTGCCCACGGCATCGCCCATTCAATGTGACGTAACCGCGGTCGGCTGCACCACCGTCGTCTGCACGTGGTCCGCGTTTTCATCGCGTCCGCTGTTGCGCCTCGAATCGTGACATCGCGTATCATCCGCCCACCCCATCTCCCCCCATATCCCCCGCTCTTCTGCCTCGCCGTTAGCCCTCCGCTCTGTCACGCCGGAGGTCGCGGGTTCGAGCCCCGTCGGCCCCGCCAATCTAAACTGCAATTGTTGCAATAGTTTAGAAATCGGGAAATCGCCCACGTCCTCAATACGTACCCTTCGACGGAGAATCGAGATGAGACATGCTCACGATTTTCCGGCGTCACCTGAAGGCGTGCCCTCAAACCTCGCGGCGCTACCGCCGCTGCCAGTGTCCGATCTGGATTGAAGGAACGCTCGGCCTCGAAGATGTATCCCGAAGGTCGCTAAACCTCACCTCCTGGGATGCCGCGGAAGAATACGTCCGCGAGTCAAATCGCACCGGCAAGGTCGGCGGCACCACCCTGAAGCCGATGCTCGTCGCCGACGCGGTCGAACTCTATCTGACCGACGTCACCGCCCGCCTCCGTTCCTCAACGGTCCGCCTGCATCGGGTGCTGCTCCGCGACTCGCTCCTTGTCTGGTGCGACGACAAAGGCTATCGCTATCTGTCGGAACTCGACGTGAAGGCACTCATCGAGTATCGCAGCACCTGGCAGTTCGCGCCGCTCACCGCCCTCAAGAAATTCGAGCGATTGCGCTCGTTCTTTCGCTTCTGCCATACGGCCAAATGGATGGTGGAGAACCCGACGCTCGCCATCAAGGCTCCGAAGGCCGATACGCCGCCGACGCCGCCCTTCACGAACGAGGAAGTCGATCGGACCATCGCGGCGGCCAAAACATTCCGAATTAGCGGCTCCTACGGCCGCACGAATCCCACTCGCGTCCTCGCCTACATTTATCTCCTCCGCTACTCGGGACTGCGCATCTCCGACGCAACCTCGCTGCGCAAAGACCGCGTCACGGAAGACGGTCGGCTCTTCCTTCACATGCAGCACAAGACTCGCGTTCCGGTCTACGTGCCGCTGCCGCCAGTCGTGGCTCGCGCCCTACGCGCGCTAGCCGGGATGTTTCCGGACCGCGAGTATTTCTTCTGGACCGGCACCGGCAAACTAGAAACCGCAGTCAAGAGTTGGAAGCGCACGCTCGCGCGCATCTTCCAACTTGCGAAGGTCGAATGCGGCCACGCCCACCGTTTCCGCGACACGTTCGCCGTCGATCTCCTGCTGCACGATGTCCCTCTCGAAACCGTAGCGGAACTCCTCGGCCACCGCTCTATCAAGGTCACCGAGCAGAGCTATGCGCCGTGGGTGAAGGCCCGGCAGGACAAACTCGAAGAAGCGGTGCGGCGTACCTGGACACGCGAATCGCCGGTCGTGCGGCATCGCGCCAAGCCGACTCTCCGCCGCAGTCGAAGCGAAGTACATCTGCCGCAAGCGCGGAGCTAGAATCTGGCGCCTTTCCGTCCGCACCGACTCCAGTATCGTATCGTTTTCTTTCAGTGACAATCTGTACAGGAATCGCCGCCAAGTTATCGAGGTGGCTGCTATCACCGCTGATGCAATAAGCTCTTCGCCCGCACTGCCGCCCACGGCAGCATCGGCCTGGTGCGCAGGTCCGTGGACATTACCGAACGGATCATGTCTCGGAGACCGCCGAATACGTCGCGGCGCCAGATCAACAGGCGCAGTCTCCGCCAAGTTGCCCTCAATTTCCGTTCATAACTTGCTTTGCCCATCGAACGTTCGATTGAGTTGGTAGAGTGTTGTTGTCAATTACCGTTCATTCCTCCCGACAACAGCAAATTCTGAATATGCCTATCAAGCTCCTCGAAGGGGATCCACCAGTCCTGTCCGATCGACATTGTGACTCCATAGTCACCGTGGACACCGACATCTAGCTTCTCCGAGCTTGCGTCAAGACTGAGCTTTATGGTCACATTCACGAGACTCTGATTTCGCGGATTCAGCACCGTCGAAACGTTGACTTTGACGAACGGGATCTCCGGCGCAATCGGAGCGCTCACTCCCGCTGAGATCTCACCATACTTATTCACTGAGTATGAAAACGGGCCCACGTCTTGCCCAATGGATGGCCCTTCATCGCCATATTCATAACTAGTGCCGGGGTAATGTCCTCCCACGCTCCACGTCGAATGCGCGTCGAAGACATAGTGGCTCGATTCTCCGTCGCCACCGGAGCCCGCCCCTCCTCCACCTGGCTCAGGATGATCGCTTGAATCATGCGAGCCGCCCGGCTCAGGATGAAATGGTCCTGGCTGCTCAGGAGCCGTTGGCGAGTCATTCGCGGGCGGCGAATCGTTCGCTGAGTTGGGATCGTATGTGGACGTGTTCCACTCCGGCGGCACCTCAAACGGTGGCGCACCCGGATCTACCGAAATGGGGCCCTCGGGTGTTCCCGGACTAGGATCTTCAGTCGTCGCACCGCCCGGATTCCCAGGGTCCGCATTTCCAGGATCTGTATTCCCCGGATCCGTGCTTCCCGGATCTGACGGATCCGGATCTGGATCTCCGCCCCCGTCTTCCCCCTCGTCAAACATCCGCGCCTCGCGTGCCCCTGTCGGATCGGTGTAATTGAGCGGATTATTGTGGACGTACGAGTAGTGATTTAGCGTCTGGGGGCGGCGGCGATTCTGTCCTTTGAAATCGGCCGAGTAGAAGCGACCGATGAAGGGATCATAGAGCCGCGTTCCCATCCGGAAGACACCAACCTCCGCCTCAAACGGCTTCGCCGAGAATGTTACTTTCGGTTGCTTTTTCCCTGTGGCGTGCACGGACCCGAAAGCGTCGTATCGTGCACTCCAAACAACGCTTCCCGTCACGTCGGTCACAGCACGGACGGACCCAAGTGGCTCGGCATGATAATAGTAAACAGGTCCCAACACACCGTGCCGCTCTGCGACGATGGTGGAACCATTGCCGATGTAGGCTGTGCACTTGCGTTCGCGACAGTCATAAGCATTCCCCGCACTCGCCATCGTCTCGGACGGGATCCAGAGCAACGTATGAAAGAAACCGCGATAGACAAAGCGTCGCACCGCGAGATTCCTCTCATCATAGACAAGATACAATCGGTTACGCGGAAAGCGTCTCGTGCCGCCACTCTCAATCACAATCGGCCGATTAAAACTATCGTATTCAATTCGTCGGTTGCCAGCGATCGTCGCATTCCCGTTAGGATCGTAAGCAAAATGCTGCTTGCCAACTGCCGCAAGTAGCTGGCGTGCTGGGTCGTACGTAAACGTGCCGGATGGATTTTGTGTGACATTTCCCGCTGGATCATACGCAAACTGCTGCGCGCCAGAGGGTGAAATGACTGTAATCAATCGATCCATCTCGTCATACGTGAACGATTCCGTCACGCCTGCGTCGGCCCGTGTGTGGACGTTTCCGTCTGGGTAATGCGTGTAGTCGAGCGATTGGAGGGCGCCTACTGAAGGTGATTGAGCTTTCAATGACGTAAGCCATAACCTGGCACGGTCAAACGTGTATTGGCTGCGTGTCCCGTTGCCAAGCGTCGCAGTCCCGACCTGTCCCAGTGCATTGATATCAGCGAACTGAGCATAAACAGTAGCTGCATCTGCGATGCGCAGCAGAGAGGGACCGTCGAAGTCATACCGTACTGTCGTGCCGTCGGGATAGGTCAATTGCGCGAGACGGCCTATCGGGTCGTACGCGTACTGGTAACTGTACGTTCGATCCCCGATGGCCTGAACACTTTCGACTAGTTGACCCAGCTGGTCGTATCCGAAACGCGCAGAACTATACGCGCTCCTAGACCACACCAGGCGACCTATGCCATTAGCCCCACGGTCATAGATGTAATCGACGTCGCCATCGAAAACATGCCTCCGCTTCCAATGCTCGAGGTGCAAGACGCGGTTCAGAGCGTCGTACGTGTAAAGTGTCGCTTGTTTGGCCGCATCCGTTCGTCGCAAGAGATTACCATTTGCATCGTAGACAAAATGCCATGTTCCCGCGTCGGGTTCCGTCGACTGCACCCGACGACCGAGCGTATCGTATGCGAAGGAATGCAGCGCGCCATTTGCGTCCCTGACTAACGTCAAATGATCGGCAATGTCGTACGAGTAGATCGTGGAAGTCGAGGGTACGCCAAACGCCATAGAGCAGTTCGCGAATGTGCCACGGAATTCGTCGACTTCATTCAGCCGACCGAGGCCGTCGTGCTGTTCCAGCCGTGCATGCCCGACCTCGTCGATGATGGCGTGGTCGCGCCCCCGGAAGCAGCGTAATACGGTAGCGCCGTCCGGCCGCTCGGTCCTCTCGATTCTGCCCAGCGCGTCTCGATGATAACGCGTCCACTGCGGTGGATCCATCGCAGCAAAGTACGGATGAGTCTTCCCAGACAAGAGACCGCGCGTATCGAATTGAAGGTCGACCGTCGCGACTCGCCCGCCGGAGACAGTCATCTCGCGCCGATACGTCCGGCCGGCGCCGTCATAATACGTCCTCAGTATCATGTTCGTCGGTAGAGTCGTTTCCAACCGCTGTGACGTCGCTATGCCCTCATCGAGATACCCAATTCGAGTCGTGGCACCTTTGGCATTCACGATCGCAATGGTGCGGCCGAACGCATCATAGCGAAGCATCTCGCGATTCCCATTTGCATCGATCAGAGAGGATATTTCGCCATCGAGGCCGTTCCCGGACAAATCGTCGATGCCGAAGTGTTCGATGCGCGCAACCTGCTGCAACGCATTCTCGATGCCTCGAACGACCGTGAGCGACGGGTCATAGATAAAATGCTGCTCGTGTCCGTTAGCGTCACGCGTGCAGACCGGATTCCCGGCCGCATCGTAACCGATTCTCACCTCCGGTGACGGCGCGCCATCGAGCCAGCGCACATAACGCGTTAATTGCCCGCGGTCAGGCGTGACATTCTGAGACGGCGTCGTGCAATCGCCGGCATCGTAGAAGAAATTCATTTGCTCTACGGGGTGCGCCAGGTCGGCGCCAGCAAAAGACGCGGAAGTAGTTGGTTTATGCAGAATCCAGCGCTGACGGTTGACCGCGAACGCAGTTCGAACAACACGGTCGACCGCCGTCGCGCCAATCTTTCCGAGTTTTAGGGTCTTCTCAGTCCGATTTCCGAACTCATCGAATAGGGAGTCGAGCTCCAGTTCGTTGCCACTTCCTGTCGGCGCCAATGGGGACGTGTCATACATTTTCTCTACGACAGCGATGGGGGGCGTGAAGTGCGGCGGCTGCAAATCGGCTAGATATGTGATCGCCGAGTCATGCAGCAACGTCCCATCAGCTGCGCGCGTTTCCGCTTTGTACACGCGTCCGCTCGTCGCACCGACGCTGTTTCGTGGATCAGGTTCAGTCGGCGTGGCTTCATCGCCCTGATGAAACCAGATGTGCTCCACCTGCTGTTCGCCGCCCGGGCCCGTCGGTCCCTGTTCCTCCACCTGAGCGAATCCCCGTAGCTCGCGGCGTTCGGGCACGTAGAAACCACCTGCATACTTATAGTGACGCGCGACACTGCCGCCGCGCCCATCCGAAACCGTGAGACTCGCTACGGTAGCTAAGTGGAACGGTAACAGCAGGTTCGCGTATGCGCTCGACCATTCGTAAGTGACTGAGGTAGTTCCGCCAACGCCGTTAGTGATTTCGTGCAGTCCGTCAGTAGGCTGTATCCGCGCGCCTGCAATCTCGGTGCATCTAAGGACATTCGTATCTACGATGCGACAGAAATCGGCCCTGCCGTCGCCGTTGCGATCCGTCCAGTTTCGTCCGAAGCCGTCGCCAGCATTTATCACTCCGGTATCGACCTCTCCGCCGAAATGATCGCCAATCGACAACAGACAGCGTGCCGTGCCATTCACGGAAATCCGGCAAAAATCAGCGCGCGCGTCGCCGTTCACGTCCTCCCACATCCGACCTGGTTCGACACCCCAGTCGACGACCCCGGAGGTGAATTCCTCAGCGAAGCCGCTACCTGTGGACAACGTGCACCGGACGAAACTCGACTGCAGATTCGTATTCCCGACAAGTCGGCAATAGTCTGCTAACCCGTCGCCGTTCACATCCACCCATGCCCGTGAAGTGTCATATCCGACATCGAACGCAACCGACGAGAGATCCTGACCGAATCCGCCGTTGCCACCGAGAAGACAACGGACCGCGTTTCCCACGACCCGGCAATAGTCGGCCTTGCCGTCGCCGTTCACATCCACCCATGCCCTTCCGGCGTCTGCCCCAGCGTCAATCGCACCACTAGCAATGTCGGCGCCGAAACCAGCACCTGTTGATAGTAAGCATCGGACCGTGCCGCTGGCGGCGACAACTCGGCAATAGTCGGCCTTGCCGTCCCCGTTTGCATCCACCCATGCTCGGCCAGCGTCCTTGCTCGCGTCCAGTTCACCAGAGATGATATCTGCACCAAAACCGCTACCAGTCGATAGCAGACAACTCACCTTCTCCTTTCCGGCACTTGATCCAAAAACGCGGCAATAATCACTCTTCCCGTCAGCATTGAAATCGACCCAGCTACGACCGGTATCCATTCCCCATTCGACCACGCCGGACGTAACGTCGGCGCCAAATCCTGTCGGCGTCGCGAGAGTGCAACGCACGAAACTATCTATGTTGTCGGTGTTGCCCACCCGACGGCAATAGTCACCGAGCCCGTCACCGTTGAAATCGGTCCAGGCTCGACCAGTGGGATATCCCGCATCGATCGCTCCGGAGCTGCGGTCGACAACCTGCGCAGCGCCAAACGACAAGGCATCGCTGTACCAGCGGTATTCATGTTGCGGAAGAAACGACCCGGTGACCGACCCGTCAGCGGCAATGACCGCGTCCCTACCGTATTGCCGAATCGAGGCGAGTAGGTTCACGCCTGATATTGCACTCGTCGTATACGCTAGAACATACAGCCGCTGTCGCCTGCCGTTACTTGTGACGTCCACAGAGTGCAGTCGCCGCGAGGGCGACACCCGAAATCCAGTCGCATACGAGGGCGCGACATCGTCGCGCGGTTCCCACGAAAAATGAACAAGATTGGACGGAGGAATCGTCGTGCTGGCGGATGTGAAGGCAGTGTACGCGATACTGTCAAGATACAAGTTGCCATCGCCGATGTTCGCGTAGTGATACTCCATCGAGTTGCCGGAAAGATCTTCCTGCCGCTCAACGTTCCAGCGAAACACTCGCGACGTGTCGGCGAGATCGGAGACACGAGCAGAGCGGGTACGACCGATCGTTGAGATCGTGCCGTTCGGCTGTGTTACTGACCACCACACGCCCGACGCGTCGGTGACCCTCTGGATGCGCAAGAAAGTTGCCTCATACCGCGGCGCAAAGAGGTCTCCGCCTATTGGAACGAGTTCGGTCGCGCCGGCACCGTTCACAAGTACGAACGCGTCGCCGCTGTAGTCAACGCCGAACTTCTGCTGGCGCTCAACCGCTAGGCCGGCAGCGAGTACCCACGAACTCCCCGCATTAGCGTTACGCATCGACGCTTGATAAACGAGCCCCACTTCCGGAGCGAGATCGACCCGCCCGCGCGGCAGGACAAATCGAAAACCAGAGTTGAGGGAGCCCGAAAATAGATTCGGACCAATCGCGGTAAATGAGGCTGTGAGTCTTCCCGCGGCCGAAGCGGTATCGCCCCCGCCTGTATCGGGACCCTCGCCTTCGTCGTCACCGACCGCGGCCGGCCGTACAGTTCCCTGGGGTGGCGGTTGCGTGGCCTTCAACTTCGTCGTTTTCGTCTGCGATACCGCAAAGAGCGTGGGAGCGTGGAGCGAAAGCAGAAGGACCAGAAATCCAAACTGTCGCAAGAGACTCATTGGTGTGATCTCCAGAATCGTACGACGGACAGCTGACGCGAATTCTGTACTTGCGAGCAACCTGCGGCCCGACGGCTCGGATCTTGTGCTCTCTAAGTTGTCGAGGTTAGCGTGACATTCTAACAGAATGCCGAATGCAGCGGTTTGATTTTGGCCACTCACGTCCGGAAGGTCGAACTGTTCGTGTCCATCCGACAAGAATGCCAGGCCGGCCGAGGTATCCATCCTTCTCGATGTCCTGTAGATGGCAACTTTCGAATTAGCAGCACGCTATCGGAACAAACACGGCTTCGCAAACTGTGATGACGAGTCGGTTCTCGTCATCGTAGCCGCCGTCGTGCGCCACTCGGGTAGCACTTTTTACCTCTCCGTCACTCTCTTACCTGAAGTCCAAATCACATCTTGCTTGGAGGCGCATGCCATGTCCGAACCCGTCGTCTACTCCCACTGGCACCAATCCATCTCAGGACTCTCCATCACTCCCACCGAGTTTTACGAAGCCGTAGGCAAGGCGATCGAGGCGAAGAACATCCCCGGCATCAAGATCGAAGGAAAGTACTACGCCGAGGGCATGATCGGCTCGGCCCAACGGCTCTACCTCCGGGCGAAGCGAAACGAGTATTACTTCGACATCTGCGGCGCGCCCTTCGCAGATGGCTCTTTCGTCTCCTGGTGGCTCGCCGAGGACACCGGCTGCATGCGCGGCTGCCTCATGGCGCTCCCCATCATCGGTTGGCTCCTCCTCGTCCTCATCTACCGGGAGACCTATTACAAAGTGGACACCCGCCTCATGTTCCAGGACGCGATCCACTCCGCCGTGCTCTCCGTGGTCGACGAGTTCACGACCGCGAAGGGGCTTCGCGCCCTCTCAGAGGCGCAGCGGACGCCTACTATGATGAAGCTCATCAAGTAGGACTGTTCGGATGCTGCCGTACGAGGAACTCACGCGCCGTTTCTACGAGTGGGAAACTCGCGGTCGGGGTGGCTCCAGTGGCCGACGTGTGTCCGGCTGGAACCGCCCTTCCGTCCCTTCCAAGGTCATTTCATCGCGTCGCGCCCTGCGGTCGCGGACGACGGCCGGAGGCATGGAGTCCTGAGTTGGCTCGGCATACAACTCACGCGGCCAATCGGAGCACCAGTTTCGCCACCGCAAGAAGAACTTCCCGAAGAAGCCGAACCGGAACCCCAAGAAGACGACGGTCGTGACGAGATCGTCGAGTTCGCGCTGGCCTTGAAGGAAGGCACGCGTGTAGATCGCGAAGGAGCGGAAGCGTTTCTGCTCGCGCTCCGTGCTTGCCGGGAGCCGATCGCCTTTGAGATCGCCGCTACCGCGGAGCGCATCGTGGTCCAGTGGGCGGCGCGGCGAAGCGATGCCGGACTTCTGCGCGAAGAGTTGCGCGCTTTCTTCCCGGAGGCAGGAGTCGCGGAGACCACCGATTCGCTGCTCGCGACCTGGAGCGAGCCTCCCGGCACCATGGCGATCGTCGAATGCGGCCTCGCCTGCGAATTTATGCTGCCGCTTCGCACTTTTCTGCGCGCCGATCCCGATCCGCTCCTCGCGACCTTCGGTGCGCTTTCCGATCTCGCCGCTGATGAAGTCGCGGTGCTTCAAGTGCTCTTCGAACCGGCGCGCGAGGATTGGGCGGAGGGCGTGCGGCGCGCGGTCACAGACGGCGAAGGCGGCGCGTTCTTTGTCGATGCGCCGGAGCTCACGAAGCTCGCGCTCGAGAAAGTCTCGCATCCGCTCTTTGCTGCCGTGCTGCGCCTGGCCACCAGTTCGCCCGTCAAAGGTCGCGCTGAAACGATCCTCCGCTCACTCGCTGGAACGCTCGCGCATTTCGGAAGAGCGGACGGCAACGAACTCACGATCGCGACGAACGAATGCGGCGTCAGTTTGGAGCGCGATCTTTTGCTTCGCACCTCACATCGCAGCGGCATGCTCCTCTCGGCCGGGGAACTCGTGGGATTGGTCCACCCTCCCGGCGCATCCGTGGCCTTGCCGAAGCTCATGCGGCGCGTGCGGCGGACGAAGGCCGCGCCGCAATCGAGCGTTGGCCATGCGCTCACCCTCGGCGTGAACGAGCACGCCGGCGAAACGAGAATCGTCGGACTCACTCCCGAAGAGCGCATGCGGCACATGCATGTAGTGGGAGCTTCGGGAACCGGCAAGAGCACCTTCCTTCTCGATCTCATTCTCCAATCCATCGCGCTCGGGCGAGGTGTCGGCGTCCTCGATCCGCACGGCGATCTTGTGGATGAAGTGCTCGCCCGGATTCCGGAGGGACGCGAAGACGACGTCGTGCTTCTCGATGCCTCCGACGCCGAATACCCGGTGGGCCTCAATCTCCTCGATGCGCATTCGGAACTGGAAGGGACGCTCCTCGCCTCTGACCTCACCGGTATCTTCCGCCGTCTCTCGACCACCTGGGGTGACCAGATGCAGACCGTGCTCGCGAACGCTATCCAGGCGTTCCTCACCTCGAATACTGGCGGCAGCCTCCATGACCTGCGTCGGTTCCTGATAGAGCCCGAGTACCGGCGCGACTTCCTCCATTCGGTGACGGACGAAGAAGTCGTCTACTACTGGACGAAGGAGTTCCCGCTCCTCGTCGGCAAACCCGCCGCGCCGATCCTGACTCGTCTCGACGGCTTCCTCAGACCGAAGCCGCTCAGGGCTATGTTCGCGGCCCGCGAGAGTCGCCTCGACTTCCGCGAGATCATGGACGGCGGCCGTATCTTCCTCGCTAAGCTTGCCCAGGGCGCGATCGGCGAAGAGAACGCCGCGCTCCTCGGCAGTCTCATCGTGGCGAAGTTCCATCAGGCTGCGCTATCACGGCAGGAACTCGCGCGCGAATCGCGGAAAGATTTCGACCTCGTGATCGACGAGTTCCAGGATCTCGTGACGCCTTCGGTCGCGAAAATCTTGGCAGGCACGCGCAAGTACCGGCTCGGTCTAACGGCAGCGCATCAGTCGCTTCGGCCCGTGTACGAAGCTGATCAAACGGTTGCTGCCGCGCTTCTCGCGAACGCGGCTACGCGGATCGTTTTCCGCGTTGGCGAGGATGACGCGAAGAAGCTCGCGGACGGCTTCACGTCCTTCGACGCGCAGTCGCTCGTTTCCCTTGGCGTCGGCGAAGCGGTCTGCCGGATCGACCGGGCCGACCATGATTTCAATCTGCGGACGCGGGTACCGGCAGCGGTCGATCCGGCGACGGCGGCAACGCGCCGCGCGACGATCCTCGCGCAGTCGCGCGCGACGGACGTTCGACCCATCAAGAAAGTACTCGTGCGGCACGATGTGGCGATGCATCTTGGAGTAGATGCCATGGAAGTACACAACCTTGCTGGTTGCCTGGCGAAGCTCTTCGACCGAAGGAGCCCCTGGAGCTCGGAAGGCGTTGTGCTGAAGGAGCTTGTCTCCATCGAAGAGGTGGATCTCTTTCACCGGAGTCTTGGCTACCATGTCCAACACGTACGACCCCGTGCCGCCCAAGCCGATGATTGCGACCTTCGCCAGCTCTAGCTTCCGCGTTACAGCAACGATGTCGGACCGACTCGACGCGGTGTCGGTGTAGTTGAAGACCGATTCCGACTCGGCGGCCTCAAATACCGGGAAGGTCTTCGCGGTTGCGCTCGAATCGATCGACTGCGCCGGGCTCGCGAGGATGGTTGCGTAGGTCCTCATCTTCTCGTAGTAGTCGGGGTAACCCCCGCTCGCCGGTTTGCTCGAGAACGTATGCTGTACGATGAGATCCTGATCAAGCTGCTGCTGCTGGCTCTGGTTCACGATCTTCACCATCGGCGACCCATCCTTGTTACACGGGTACTCGCCGGCGAACATGACAACGTGATCATTCGGCTTCGTCGTCACGTCGCCGGCCAACGCAAGGGGCGACACCAAGATCCCAAACTTGACCTCGCGCTGGGCGTTCACGTACGGCACGTGTTTCAGCAATAGGTAGCTTGAACGAATCTCGATGTCGTAGCCCTCGTCTCGCAACTGCTTGAGGTCGGCGCTACGATTTATCAGTTGCTGTGACATTGAAGATCATGCCCTCTTTCAGCTGGACCTTCTCGCCAGCGACGAGCGTGCCTTCAGGTTTGTGACCCTCGCCACGGCGGTAGGTCACCGTGAAAACCCAGTTCGGACCGGACGGCGGATTGCCGTCGTATGCGAGTGAGACGACCTGCTCAAACGATATTTCTTTCCCGCTCACCGTCTTCGATCGACCGTTCACGACGATCGTGAACTCCTTCGTCTTTTCGTGTTGCTGTGCGTTTGTATCCGTCATGGTTGGTTCCTTTCCGACCTCTTGTTTTGTTTATGTCTACGCACTGCAGTCGGCGCGGTGCGTAGACCAGAAGTTCTAAATGGTTACGGCCGACACTCGGGGAGCTTGAGGAGGTTGTCGGTCGGTGTCCCGTCCGCCACCGTCTGGACGTAAGGATTACCATTCCGAGAAATCTTCGCCACGAGGTAGGCGACATGGCCTGCAGCATCTTTTACGTATGCCTGACCGCCACCCTTCACCCACTCGTACATCTGAAGGCGCGTCGATCGATCCGATTCGTTGGTTTGATCGTTCGTCCACCCGAGCTCAGAAATCGCCACGTGCGGGTCCTCATGGAAGCCGCCCGCTTTTTTGATGCACGTAATTCTGATTGCCATATTCGTTCTCCTTTCTGCTTGGGTTTAGGCTCCTCGACTCCTGGAGCCGCTAATGTCCGCTAACATAGTTGACACTATAGCAAAATTTTTTAGAGCGTCAACTGCCCGCCTGCTCGGGGGTAGAGCGCGTCGAGGCGGAAGCCCACGACCTGTCCGTTCACATCGAAGATGCGGGCGAGGTCGCGGGTGACTTGCTCCCGCGCGGTGTCTGCGATGGTCTTCAACCCAAAGTTCCCCTGAGCAACCAGGAAGGGCTCGACAGCCATGGCAACGAGGAACTGCGGCAGGAGAAGCGCAGGGATGCACTTGTTCGCCTGGATCTCCCACCAGGGCCGCTTACTCTTCTGATCTCGGCAGAGGATGTGGGTTCTCGTAAAGTCCGGATGGTTGTCGAAAATCGAACCCGTCGTTAGCGCATCAAGAGCAAAGAGATGGCCGTGGAGCAACATGTGTCCACCCTCGTGCGCTACAGTCGACCTTAGCCGGCGAGTCGCCGGGATACTCTTGTCATCCGCGAGGATCTTCGAGAGGTACAGGGCTTCTGGCCCCTTCGATCCGAACCGGGTGTAGCCGAGTACCCCTTCTTTCATCTCTTCGTATTCGGCGTGAACACCGAACCTCTTCTCGATGAAGCGTTCGATCCGGATCGGTTCTGGTTTCGACGGAAGGAGTTTCTGCTCTTGCAGAGCATCGCCGCAGATGCGCTCAATGTCCTTGTCTTCATACCGTATCGCCTCGCGGAACGGCCCTTCGGAGGTGCGGTAGGATCTCATTTCTTCTTCGGCTTCTCCTTTTCTCGCTTTTCTTGCTGCTGTTGCGCCCATTGTAGCAATTCTTCCGCAGGGATGTTGCTTTCGAGCATGGTTCGAAAGGCTAAACCGAATGTCGGATTTTGCGCCGACTTCTTGCGAAGCTCGTCGATCGGCGGACGAGTATCGAAGAGCTTCAGGTCAGCCACCGTCGTCTTCAGGAGTCGCGCTATCTCGGCCAGCATTTTGTCCGATGGATTGCGCCGACCTAGTTCAACATCCGACAGAAATGCCGGCGAGACGTCGAGATGGCCGGCAAACTCACGCAACGACATGTCCACCTCATCACTCTCGCGTATCTCTCGAATGCGTTGGCCTAACGTCTTTGTTGTCATAACTGTAAGCTTACTAATGTTAACACTTTAAGTCAACTTGGGAGACGGTCCCTTGCCGACCATGCCGGACTCCTCCCTCCAAGGCTGGCTCGTACCACGTGACCGTATCGCTCCCGTCCTCGCCCGTCTCGACCAGGATCGGCGGAGGTTCATGACACCTTCGCGTCCCGGTGACCCGCACTATGTTTTTGCCTTGGTTGCGCGCCCAGACTTCCTCTCGTACGAAGACTACCGCGAGCACCGCGGAGCGTACTTCGAGGCATGCGCCCGCGTGCTGAAGGTGGAGTTCCCAGACGCGCTCGACATCGTCGGCGTCTTGATGGAGTCGGGCCTCGACACGCCGAACTGACCCAAGAGACAACGACGATGCCCGCGACATCCAACAGAAACTCGGCATCTTCGCGGAGCCCAAGCCAGTCTACGAACGAGTGTCCGAATTTATCCAACGATCAGGATAGACGGGAGCCTCGTACATTCTGTGCCGCGAACCCACGTAATAAGCCATGCCCTTGCGGGAGTGGATCAAATTCAAACGCTGTCACGGAAGATAGTCAGACCTCATCCATTGTTTTTTGCGTCGAGGTGCTTACGTCACGAATATTCCTGCGAGACGAATGTCCCGCGTCGGCCGTGGCATTGACAACCGTACGTGTTGTTGTGCTTGTTTAGGCTCGAACTTCTCTTCTCGTGAACGAATTGTCGGCCGCAGTACGCACACTGATAGGTATACCGCCACTTCGGCCGATGAAACACGGAGCCTACGCTACGGCGCGGACCTGACGGCTGTCGCACGCCAGCGCCGCGACTGAACTGCGTTCTGTCCCCGAACTCGCCCGCGCGTGCGGTTGCGACCGCAAACCGCGGCGTGAATTCCTGATCGGTGACTTCCATCTGCTCAATGTCGCTGTGAATGAGCGACTTGATGCCAGGGCCAGAGGTACGGCCGCCCGTGAGGTCATACACATATAGGTATTCCTGGCCGACCCCATCCCTGCGCCGTTTGAACACCAGCGAGTACGGCTCAACCAACCTCGTTACGCCGTGGTAGGTCAGCCGAACAACTTTGCGAGCGGTTCCAGCATCCATGATGTTTGCCCGCATGGGCGACGGAAAGTAAGAAGCGCCGGCGTAGGTCGGCTGGTAGCCGACAAACAGAGTTTCCACGAAATCTCGAAGCGAGAACACAGCGGCGTCCCAGTCGAGGATGCTCTGGACCGGGCAGATGATGTACTTCGTCCACCCACCCCGCAGAGCCTGCAGCGGCAGATCAAGCAGCAACTGCTTCGCAGTGAGAGGGCTCGGTTCGAAGATGGTTTTCTTGAGAAAGGTCGACACAACTTCCCCGCGATTCACCTCAATGTCGCGATTCACGATGACGGAGAACGCCAGATCGTAGAGATCCGCGATGTGCTGTCGCTGCAGGAGGCATTTGATCTTCCCGGCGAGCATCTCCTCGAGCTTCACACAGCGTAGTTCTGCCTGGCACTGATCTGAGTCTGAGTAGGGGTGGATCAGGCTGCGCTGCTGCGTCGGCAGATAGATCGTGTCGAATTCGACAACGTCAAGGGACACGCTGATCGTGCACGTATCCGGGTTGCCGTAGAAGTCCTTGAAGTAGATCCGGATGTCGTAAACGGTGCGTTGTCCGTCGATCTGCTGCTGCGGCTCGACTCGCATCCGATCCGGCTCGAATTGAACACCGGACAATCCGGCTGCAAACTCGCAAACGCGGACGAACTCGCGACGGAGGAAGTCCTGGTCAACGGCGGACTGCGTCGAAAAGTCGAGATCGTTGGAGAAACGCGTCAGCGGAAAGTACGCCTTCCTGAAACAGTTCCCGCCTTTGAAGATTAGAACTGACCGGAGTTCGCTGACGGTGTAGATACCAGCAAGAATCCATCCGAACACGTAGTCGCGTTCGACATTTGCCGCACTGATCTCAAACTCGTCGGCCTTAGTTTCGATTTCATCCCGGGTGATCATCGCATCGGCTTCATTTTAGCACTCTACGTTTGGGACTGCTAAACGCTGCACGTCGAGCGACGATTTTGATAAATCCAATCCGAAGTGGCCGCCCAGACTCTGATGGGATGACCAATGGGGCGGATTCACGCTTCAGAGACACTGCTATCTTGGGGAGACGCTGTGACGAGAGCCCCCGGAAGCCATGAGCACGCTCTCTTCTATATGCGAGAAGTAGACATTTTGCCCGGAAGAGAAAGCTGATGGCCAGAGGAGGTGGGGCGCCCAACTCGTCGACTGCGCGGTAGGTCGAGGCAGTCCAGATCGCGAGCAATGGTTCGCAAGGTGGCGGCGAAGCCGAGCTTTTGCAGGTGGTGTGCAAGCGCGCGCAGCGGTGGTAGGGACTCGTTCGTCTCGGCGATCGTGCGTAGGGCCGCCCGTCGTGCAGTAGCAGTCTGTCTGCGACCTTTGCGGATATTTGCTTCGGGATGCTTTGGCCGATAGCCCGGCCGGATCTGGGTCAGTCTGAGAGTGTCGGCTTCCTCGACGCTGACGTGGAGGAGTCCGGCAATCTTGGTGTTCGCATGGCGATATGGATGCTCTCCGGACGCCTTGATAGCCGCGCGAACTTCTGAAGATGCAAGCGGTGGCTGGCAGCGTCTAGCAACTTGATCGAGGTATTCAGCAACCTCGTCGGTCGAGCGGTGAAGACCGCGCAACGTTGCGGCAAGGACTAAGACCGCATGATTGCGATGACCTTGGGAAAAGCCTCCCCGACTCTCCTCGATTCGCTCAAGTTCACGCAGGCGGAGCCCGAGAACGCGGCTGAGGTTCTTCGCGCCGCCGCGTCGCAGACGATTGCCCAGGCTCGACGGAAGACTGGCTTTCAGGAAAGACGCCTGCCGTCGGCGAAATGCCGGCGGTTCGACGCCGATCTCGGCGGCCAAGGAGTCAAGCGTGTACGTGAGTGGAGTGCCCCACGGTGTCGGGTGGAAAAGGAAATGAACAGTTGTCCCGGAGTGAGAGTTGACACTGCCGGGAACGCGAAGGCTGCGCGATAAATCGGTGCAGGCAGGGTCCACCCCTAGTTGAGGCAAGCTCTTCGCCGCCATGCTGGCGAGCCGACGGTTAATGTCGCGAAGAAAATCTTGATTCGATGGCGGTCCCGCTGGCGCCCGGGTCAGGTCGTTCTCTGCGATCAGCAGCCAAAGAATCCACGCGCCTCGGCCGCTGCGGACAAGTATCGATGGTTGCGGGAAGGCGTCGACGTCCACGGACTCTTCGATTAGGTGAACGACTTCTTGCCAGGTTGGCGATGCGGGCGTGCGATAGAAGTCAAGGTCCACAACGGCGGCATTCAGCGCCGAGACATCTCTTGTCTTCCGCGTGCCGAACCGGCGAAAGCCATGTATCGAGAAGTAACTATCCAGCGCAAGATGGCTGCGAATAGCTCCCGAGGTCTTGCCGAGGTCCGAGACACGGACGTATTTCCAAGGTTGCCAAGTGTTGGCGTCTTCGAAAGCAGACTGTACCGAATGCGAGAAGGCGACGAAACTTTCTTCATTCCGGTGAAGAACCCGGATCAACGAGACATCAGGAGCCTGCGGCGGATCACTGTGGATGTCGAAACGATGAGGTGATTTGGGGAGCTGTTGCATTCGATTGACTACAACCAGTGGTGATGGTCTTCGCTGCTAAGTATCTCAGACCAGTAGCATACGCGGCCAGTCTGGTGGTGATCACGACCGCGATCATTGCGCCACGCTGATGGCGCAGGGCGCCAGCCGGCTCTTGAGCAAACGCTGTGGCACGAAGAAGGCGGCGGCTTACCTGGCGACCGTTCGGCAACTTCGGCCACAGTCTGTGCTGTTTTCGCGAGCCACCAAGATATGTGACGATGAGAAGCTGTCACTGTCGGCTAGTCGTGCCATCCTTTGACGGACTCTTCCCGCGGTTCTAGAATTCAAAGGTAAGGCTTTCTTCTAAAAACATCCCTCCCCCAATGCCTGACGTTTTCGCCGCGGATTCCGCGGAACCCATTTCCGAAGCAGAACTCCGATCGCTCATTGCCCGGCACTTGCCGGCCTGGCAGCAGGCCTGCGACGCCGATGACGCGGAATCCATCGTCCTTCACGAGGCATCGTTCGGCAGCTCCACCCGCGAGCTGTTCCTCTTCGCCTGTGCGATCAAATACGCCGCGGCGAAGGGTAAGCACGTACACGTTGCCACCGGACCGGGAAGGATAAGGCGCGCGCCCGAGATACTACTGCCCGAAGCCGCAATGGGATCGGTGTATCGGGAAGAGAGTTCCCTCAAACGCGCTCCTGTCCGCCGTGGCGGTGCGAAGAGAGCAAATACCAAGAAGCGATCTCCGCATCGCTAAATTCAGTCACTTGGCTTGAGCGTGTGTCTATAAGCCGTCATTCACTCATAAGTAGCTTTTCCATTCCATCTCGCCAGCGAGCGTTCTTTGTCTTACGCTCCTCCCAATGCCCTCCAGATCCAAGACCCAGAACTCAGCCGTCCCGCCATCGCCGCCCGCCTTTCCCGACGTCGAGCATCAGGCCGTCGCGAACTTCGCGCGCAAGGCGTTTCTCAACTACTCGATGCGCGTCATCCATGACCGCGCGTTGCCGCATTATCGGGGACGGCCTAGAGCCAGTGCAGCGCCGCATCGTATACGCGATGGCGGAACTGGGACTGGGCGTTGACGATCGCGCCGGCCAACCACGACAATCTGGAGCGCGTATGTGACGGTCGAAATCACCTGCGGACGCTACGCGTCAACACCAGCGTGTTTCTCGTTGGCTGTTTCGTGAAGCCCCGCGCGGAGAGCAGTGCGTACGACGTGTTCAAACTCGCGGAAAGAAACACTTTCGACCAAATCACCGCGTCGCTCAGGGAGCAAAATCTCAACTTCACTCACGACGCGAGCTGGCCGTGGTGAGAAGACGAAGACGCGATCACCTACAAACACGGCCTCCTCTGTATCATGCGTGACGAAGACCACGGTTGTTCCGCGGTCCGAAACGACTTGGCGAACGAGCCGCTGCATCGAACGACGAGTAAGCGGATCGAGCGCACCAAACGGCTCGTCCATCAACAACACTGGTGGCTCAATCGCGAGGGTTCTCGCAATCGCCAATCGCTGCTGCATGCCGCCGGAAAGTTCGTTTGGGTAGGACTTCGCATGATCCTGAAGACCCACAGCCACTAACAACTCATCCACATGCCGTCGTGACGCCGCTTTCGGAATTCCGCGCAGCGAGAGGCCGAACGCGATATTCTCGTCGACGCGCAGCCACGGGAGGTTTGCATACGATTGGAAAACGAGCGCCCTCCCGGCTCCCGGTCCGGAGATCGCGCACCCGTCATGTTCGATATGGCCCGCCGACGGCTGCTCCAATCCAGCGATCATGCGGAGCAACGAACTTTTCCCGCAGCCAGACGGGCCGACGAACACGACGAATTCACCGGCATTTAAGCGCATCGAAACGCTCCCTACAACCGGGAACGAAGCTCCGTCTCTGACATAACTCAGCGAAACGGCGCTTAGGTTGAGCCGCGGTGAGTTCACACGTTGCTCCATCGGAACAGGCGCTTCCCGAGGACGCGAAAACTCCAGTCGAGAATCAATCCGATGAATCCAATGACGGCCACGACGAAGAGAATCTGGTCGGTTCGCAGAAACCGTGAGGCGACTTGGATGCGTGCTCCCAGACCGTCCTCGGCGTTGACGAGTTCCGCGATGATTATTGTGGTCCACCCAACACCCATCATCGTTCGGAGCGCGTCCCACACTCCCGGCACCGATGCTGGCACGACCACTCGCCAGAGGAGTTGCGCCGGCGTCGCGCCGAGCGTTACGGCTGTCTCGATCCATTCCCGTCGTATACCCTGGACCACGTCAGCCACCATTAGCGTGAGGTAGAAGAAGACGGAGATAAAAATGATGCTGATCTTCTGTGTCGCTCCGATACCAAACCACAAAATCGTCAACGGAATAAACGCCGCGGCTGGGAGATACCGGAAGGTGCCGATTAATGGAATAAACAGCGCCTCGATCTTTCTGCTTGAGCCGGCGAAAATTCCGATCGGAATTGCGAAGGAAGCGGAGACGAAAAAGCCAAACAGCACTCGTGCAACGCTCGCCGACACGTCTTTTATAAATTCGCCGGTACGCAACAACTGAAGTCCCGCTGCGAGCGTCGCGGAGGGTGTCGGCAACAAGCGTAGATTGACAACTCCACCGTAGGTGAGGACACACCATGAGACCAACGTAAGGGCAAGACTCAGCGAAAGCAGCACGAAAAACATGCGGTTCGAGATCTGTTTCCCGATGTGCGGCTTCATTGTTGTCGCAAAGCCCCGATTGGAGCAGGATCGAAGAACATCTTTCCGTCGGCCGCCCGGTCTATTAGATGTTCGTGCTCCCATGCCACACCCGCCCTATCAAACAGCACCACGAACGGGACTGCGTTCCCTCCATCGAGACCAAAAAAGTGTCGGTTGTCCTGAAGTGACGCGAAGCGGAGACCATTCAGCATCGACGCGATATCTGTCTGCGGAACGCCGAACGCCCTGGCAAGAATGGTATGAGTTCCTGGAGGATCCATTTGGATCTGATTGACGGAACGGAACCAACCGCGGAGAAATGCGCGGACGTCGGTTGCGCGTGTTCGCGCGACCTCGCTGTGCACGGCGATGAGATCGACGATGATGCTCGGATGAGTACGGCTCGTGAACAACGTGCGAGCGCCGTTTCGCTTGAGCGCCTGGGTTACCCACGGCTCCCAGGTGACAGCCGCATCGACGCGTTCGGCGACGAACGCAGCGCCTGCTTCGGGAGCCTCCATATAAACCGGTTTGATGTCTGACGAAGATAGTCCTTCTTCCTGCAAAAGCGTCAGCAGGAAGAAGTGAGAGGGAAGCCCCTGTGCGAAAGCGACCTGCTTCCCCCGCAGGTCGCGGAGCGATTTGATTGCGCTGCTGACAACCAACGCGTCCGCGCCGAAACTCTCGTCGACCTCCAGAACCACCTTAGCCGGGAGGCCGGCCGCCGCGCCGCTCGCGATCGAGTCGGCCGTCCCAATGATCGCATCAACTTCTTTTGAAACGAGTGCAGTACGCAGCTGGCCGGTGTCTTCGATACGTTTGATTTCGACGCGGACCCCCTCCTGCTCAAATAGCTTTTGCTCCACGCCGACGTACGCAGGCCCGTAACCGATCCAGGAGACTACGCCAAGTCGAAATAAAGGCAGGTTTTGGCTGGACCTCAGAGGTCCGCGGCAATTCAGTATCATCATCCCAGAAAGCGCAACAATGATCAGCAAGCGGCGTGTTGATTTCATGGCGGTCTCTTTTCCAGATATTGCTTACTGAACGACTTTGCGACGACGGATATCGTTTCCGTAGTGAACGAGCTCGTCGGCGATCAACTCAATCATTTCGAGCGTTTTCGCCGACACCTTCTCGTCACCACCTGGGATATCGGGATCGATAAGTTTCCTGTGAATCCCTTCGCCCGTCAGTGGTTGTTCTAAAACCTTGAGAATCGCGTCCTCGTTGATCTCGCCGGAAACCTGACGCACGGCGAAATCGGCCTCCCCGAACGCCTGCAGTCGTGCCGTGATCTCTGAGAACTTCTGGTACATCTGCTCTGCTTCGTCCTCCCAAACCGCACCTTCCCCATGAGCGCGATCCAGAGCTGCGATCCAGTCGCGGGGGACGCAGGAACCAACGAGCAGGATCCTCAGGAACCGCCGCTCGATTTCAGGCGCGAGATAGTGGCGGATCTTTTCGGCAGTCTCGATCGTGCCAATGACATGCTGCACGCTATGTCGATAGAACATCAGAATGAGGTCGGCGCTGCGAAGTAGCGGCAGACTGACGGGGGTGATGCCGTTGGGTGCATCGACGATCACGTAGACTTCGTCATGCGCTGATCCGGCAACGCGCGCCGCAAGCGCCTGTTGCAGCAAGCGATACTTTTCGATGAATCTCTCAACGTCAACGCGGCGTCCGGTGAGGTCCGTTAGCGTCCGCTGGCGTGTTGAGCTGAACACGAACAACAGCCCGCCGTGTTTCTCCTTCCGTCGGATCGCCGTCCCTTCTGTTTGGCCGACATCAAAGATGCAATCGTTCAGCAGGTCGATATCACTTTCGTGGGGATCGGTGCGATTGAGAAAATCCTGTAAACCGACGCGGCCGTCGTTCTTATCAACCACTGACGAACACGCTTGACTCCAGTTCTTCATTATCATGTGAAGACCGGGCGCTCCGACGTCCATGTCGAGGCAGATGACTTTCTTTCCGGCCGTGGCCAATGCGAAAGCGATATTAACGGCCGCCGTCGAACGGCCTGACCCTCCTTTGTAGGAGTAACAGACTACGTTGACAATTGAAGGCATCTGGATTCCTCCTCGCTATGAGGATCGCACACTCTGTTTGCCATCTCTCTGAGCGAGTTGATAGAGACCACCGAACTCTTCGCGAAGTTCAGCGCGAAGTTCGCCGAAGACCTTATCGAAGCCCGCTGGCGCGCCTTTGCCCTGGCCTCTGAATTTGTCGGTGGCTTTGATCAGCACCTTGTCGCGGATCGATTGATCCTCTGTCTGCCTCTGAAGGTGTCGCACGAGGCCGACCACCTGAACAAACTCCTGAAAAGAGCAGGAGCGAGCTGTTTGCGCAGTCCCTTTCTCCCAATCGAATCCTCCATCCAAGACTCCGTAGCACGCCTGCATAACCTGCCAGAGCACGTGAAAAAAATCGGCTTCTGCTGCGTGAATAGGAGTTGTCGCCGCCGGCTCCTCGGCTGTTTCACGGCCGTTGCCTTCAAATCCTTGTGTTGGCGGCCCGGTCCAGCGTTTCAACAACTGGAAGAAACCGCCGACGGCAGCAATGTCGTCGGCCGTCAGGCCGATGAACGGATCAAAAGAGGGTGGAACGACAATAGATTCAGACTCGAGCTCGCCATCCGCGACTGCCCGAAGCATGAGGGCCGCACACCAGAGGCTCAAGGCGTCCACGACGCCCGCAGTGACGCTAAGGTCGACAGCGGCATCACGCGAGAAACCAATGCGGCTCGCGCCATCTGTTTTGACATGCTTCGTGACCATCGCTCGGGCAAGCTTCTCTGCAAGGATATCCACTCGTGACAGCCACGTCGGCCAAGCGTACGCCTTCCAATCTTCCGGCTTTACGGTGCGCAGGACGCGTTGACGTTCCTCATATGAAATGTTTGCTAACGCCTTCACGACCAGAGGTAGCGCGAGAATGAATTGAAATCGGTCTCCCTCGCCCAGTGATTTCTTATCATCGGGGGTGTAACGAATCGCCGGCTTTCCGTCCGGCCCGAAAAGGAGAGACCAGTCTTTTGTCGCCACGAACCAGTTGGGGCTTTCGACAAACGAGTTCTCCTTCACCAGTGCGCCTTCGAAGCCGCCTTCGATAGCGTTCAGCAACCGGCCAACCAGATCTGAGCGGTCCCGCACCAATCGCCGAGGAACTTCCCGGAACTGATCGACGTCCCCCACCTCAGAGAAGAAGCCGCGAGTGACGGCAAACGAGAGAATGCCGATCGCATGGATAAAAATGTCGTAGTCTTCGGCCGGAATGACGGGAAATGCGGCAATACGGGAGAATTCCGTCAGCACAAACTCGGCGAACGTATCATTGCGAAAGATTTCATTCGTCGTCGTGTCGAAGAACTGAAGAAGGGGCGCGAGCGCCTTTGCATCCGATGCCGAATCACCGCCCAGCTCTCGGTACGTTGCTTCGGCAACAACGCTGAACATGAGTACGGCTCTGGTTGTCACGAGCGTCGTTTCGACGATGTTGCGATGAGTAAGAATCGTCTGGAAGACTCTTTTCCAGTCATCTGGTGTCGGGATTCCGGGAAAATCCGGAAGTTTTTCCTGAAGCGCTGTCCGAGCCGGACCGTCATAGGGAAGGTTATCGAGCGCTTCCATGATCTCTAAGTTGCCGAACCACCCTCGGCGGTTCAGTTCGTCCGGATAGTTCGTAAACTTCGCCACGCGTTGCATTCTGCCCAGTGCCTGCGAAAGGACCTGCAGCGCTTTATCATGTTGCTTCTTCTGCTCGATTCGCACGCTTGGAATGAAGGGCGACCCCATGAAGAAGAGATCGTCAAGATCGACCAGTGCTGCTAGAATCCAGCAGTCAATGTCTAGAACGTCCTGGTCTGCGTACGGAGCAGCGAACTCGCGCCCGCGGGCAAAGTCAAACGATGATAACAGCCCGAATGCCGATTCGAATAGTCTCGCAAATCGCATCGCTTCCGGTGTGTTTTTCAACTTGTCGACCGCGAAACGCTTCAAAGCCGGGTCTTCTATCATTAAATCGCTCAGTTTGAGATAGCCTCGCTCCTTTAGCAGCGCCGCCGTATACGAAAAGAGACCAAGGGGGATGAGGGCACCCTCGACCCCGAAGGCGAGCGGTGCTAGAAGGCGCGCGTTTTCCTTCGAAGGAAGGCGGCGATCGGCGACGAGACTATCGGAGAAGTACCCGTCGCGCTCCAGTTGATCGAAGAGGGTATCGCGAATCGCTAGAAGCGTACTCGCGTGCTCACCTACCTGCGGCCATGATTTGTGACCATTAGGCATAGGGCCTCCCGTGAGAGCCGGTCGCGGATGGTTCCGGCCGCCCCAACGTCACTATGTAACGGAGGATGTCCTCCGCGACAGAACGCGCGAGCGAAGGCTCGTTCTTCGTCTCGGAGTATTCGTGCGACTCGACGTCGAATGCGTCTTCGACAAGAAAGATATCCCGCCAGAATGCAGTTGCGTCGCGGAAACGGTGATGAGGTGTATCGCCACCGATCTCGCCCGGCGGATCGTCGATGAGGCCGACACACGTTCCGAGAGCGGCCCTACAAGTGGACAGAACTTTTCGCACTCTCCGCGCATCGACACTAGCGTGTACCCCCTCCTCGTCCAAGCCGTTGCGCAAGACGATGTCGTTGGTAAGCTCCTGCATGACCGTCGCAGCTTGACCCACGCCAGCGACGAGGCACGGCTGATCGTCAGGTTTATGGCATTCCTCTTCGCACTTGGGAAGCGCGAGCGAGTCTTTATGATGATGACCGAAAGCCTCGCCAAGGAAGAACAATGCGTCGCGCAAAGAAGCGGCATTCTTGGACTGGAGTGCCATATCGATACGCTTTTCGCATGATTTCGCGGTGTACGCGCGCAGAGTGCGACCGGCCTTTCGTACCGCTTCACGAACTTCAGCCATCGTCCATCGGCCATTACTGGTATGGGCCGTGGCATTGCTAACGAGCGTCTTCAAATCGAACCACAGCTTGGTGGTCGTTTTCAGCGGCTCGGTGAGAGCGAAGCGTTCGACATCGGCGAGGACGCACCCGATGACGTCGCGAAGCGCTGGCTCGCGAAAGTGCTCCGGCGGTGAATAAAGTGACCACCTGCCGCTGCAGTACTCATCGCCGTGTGCCGCAATCTCGCTCTGCGTATCCCTCGCCTCGCCCCATAGTAATTCGTCGATCACCATCCCTAGGGAGAACACGTCGGCGTTCGGACTATACGACCGGGGATGCGACCAAACCTCCGGCGCACAATACTGGCGAGACAAGTGCGCATTGTCGACGCTGCGCCACGCGACGTGCGGCGGTACGCTTGACGAGTCCTCTAGGACCTCTTTAATTGCATCGTCGCTTGGGTAGAACGCCGAATCGAAGTCGCAGATGCGAATGTCTCCATGATCTGCGTCGAGAAGATTCTCCGGTTTCATGTCGCGGTGTAGAAGGTGAAAGATGTGCTCGCCGGAATGATCACATCGTTTAGTCGTGGTCTTGTCGTAAATCGTGCACAGCGCCTCCGTGACACGCTCGATCATATAGAGAGCCCGCGCGACATGTTTAATGACGGCGATTTCGGCCATTTCCGGGCTACGCGTCGCCGCATCGAGCAATGCCTTACGGTTCGCACGGATACGATTGCGAAGATTGAGACCAACATATTCTGTTGCGATGAATTCGCAGTCATCCCAAACGCTGTGCGCCGTCCGGTCACTGGAGATTGCTTCATGACTCATTTGCACCTTTCCAGAGCCGGCGTAATTCACGACATACGGTACCTGCATTTCTCTTAACCGGCGCAGAATATCCTTCTCACTCTGAAAGCGTCGTCTAGCGGAGTCTGAAAATCGGGCACGTAGGATCTTTGCGCACAGCTTCTTCCGAGCGATGCGCGACTCCACTGTCACAACACCAGATGAATCCGACGAATCAATGATTCGTCGTCGGGATTCATGGACTCCACGTCGAGGAAGCACGATCGGCGAGAGAATATCGCGGCCGTCGGGGGTATCTAATATGAAGTTCAACCGCGCAATATCGCGTTCTGGCATTCCAGTGACGGCATCGAATTGGTTGGCGTCTAGCTCAATCGTTCGGCATGCCGCGGCTTGCTTCTCGATAACGCCGGCAATCGACCAAAAGTTGTCGGTAAGAGAAATGCTTCTATCTGCCGCCATCGAAAAACGGTGTTGAAGGGAAACGGCGATCATATCGCGCTTTTTCGAGAATCTGAGGGCACGATATACAACACTGAAGCAGTATGTCTTCTGTTGGGCAGTATCCGTGAATAGGACTTCTGGATTGCGCAGACGTTCGCAGACGATGAATGGTGCAAGATCATACAGCGATCCATCGCGCTCGCCAATTAGAAAGGCCGGGACGAGCGGGTTGCTTGTTTGCACTCCGTCGAACAGTGGCGAGAGGGATTGTGTCACCGATTCACCCTTGTGAAACAACGGCAGCTTGCCGAGCCGCGGCTTTGTAAATTTAATAAAATCACCGTCGAGATAACCTAGGCTGTACTCCCACCAGTACCCAATCGTCTGTATAATTTCCTGACGCGACTTGTTTTCAATTTCTTGCGCCGCCTGAGGCGGCACGGTGACGGTTTTTGAAAACTTATGCTGAAAGGCGTTACGAATTTCAATGAATTCTGGTTTCTCTCGATATGGGACCTCTGTCATGCGCGCAAGAATGCCAGTGCGCCTCTGTAGGGGCACTAACTCGGAGATCAGTTTAGGCAGGTGTAGTGAAAGGATCCGGTACCACGTGCTGATAGACGGAGCCTGGTCACGGAGATCCTGCAGGCTTTTCTCAGTCGCGATTCGTTTCAAGAGTTTTCCGCATACGCTCGCGCGGCTGTCGTCGTCTTGCGCAGCAACGATAGCGGCCAGACCCACACCGAGGGTTAGCGACGCGAGATCTTGAAAGGCAGAGTCGATGTGGTCAACCTGAAGCGCAAAATTGCATGGAGCTTCGAATCGCCCTCTGGCGACGCCGTATCCGAATTCGGGCGGCATCTCGTTGATGAGACGATCGTCTTCGTGATCCCAGATTGTGATCGGTGGCTCGTCGCTCATGGCTGTGATCCGTCGAGAATACGGCTTCGCGGAGTGAATGAATCGAAGTGGCGGGCATCAATGTCAAAGTCGGAAAGCTGCGGTTTCCTCTCCCACGGTTTAGGACCGTTGACAAGAAACGATCCTAAGAACATCGCATCGAACCTCGTTTTAAGGTACGTCTGGCATGCATGCTCGGGCGAACAGACAATCGGCTCACGGTCGTTGAAGGAGGTGTTCAGCAACATGGGAATGCCGGTCAACCGATGAAAGGCCCGGATCAACTCGTAAAAAAGCGGGTTATCTTCACGATGCAGAATCTGCACGCGGGATGATCCATCGAGGTGAATGATCGCGGGGACATCGCTTCGCCTTTCCGCGCGGACACGGTACGTAGCAAGCATGCTGCGACTTGCGTGGCAGAACGGGCGGTCGTGTTCAAGCCATTCCGACGCGTATTCGGCGAGTATAGTCGGACAATAGGGGCGGAAGTCCTCCCGATGCTTTACCTGCAGGTTCATAACGTGCCGGATCGTCGGGGACGAGGGATTAGCCAGCAGGCTGCGATTGCCGAGGGCGCGCGGTCCGAACTCGACTGCCGACTGGAACCAGCCCACGATTTCGCCGTCCGCCAAGCGTTTTGAGGCTTCGCGAATCGGGTCGCTGACGCGCGTGTACGGCAACCGGTGTCGGCGAAGTGCATCCTCGATCTCTTCGTTGCTGTACTTCGGACCGAGATAGGGACTCGGCATCGCGCCGCAGCCCGGCCGAGTGTGGTTTGCCTCCGTGAATGCGAGGTGAAGCGCAGCGCCCACCGCCGAACCGGCATCGCCGGCAGCCGGTTGGACGTATACGTCCTCGAACCCGCATCGTTCGGCGACTAGTCCATTCGCGACGCAGTTAAGTGCCACACCTCCAGCCATCACGAGATGTGATCGCCCTGTCTCGTTTCGCAAGCGTGTCGCCAATCGGAGAAAAACCTCATTCGTCTTCTCCTGCAACGCTGCGGCGAGATTCGCATGCTTGCGGTCTCCACCCTCCCACGCCAGTGGCTCATACGGGAGACGTCGAGCGAAGCCAAACAGCCGCTCGAGCCATGAGTAGTCGCCATCAAGCACACTTGAGTTGAGATGCGTACGGAAACGGCCGTCAAGCTCGACCGTGATCAGCGACTCCATTGCGCCGCGGTGCACTTCAGAGCTTCCGTACGCCGCTAGCCCCATAATTTTGGACTCGTCGTAATTGCCCTGAAAGCCGAGAAAATTAGTGAGTACTTCCCAGACAAACCCGAGCGAGTCGGGATAATCAATCGTTTCGATGATTCGGATTCCATCCGGCCCGCAATCCGCGAGCGTGGTCGTATCGCTCTCACCAATTCCATCAATCACCAATCCAGCAGCAGCCGGAAAGGGCGAAGCGTAATATGCGCTTGCGAGGTGCGAGAGGTGGTGCGGCACCCAGCGGAAACGCATGCGGACAGAATGAGCATCAGCGCCATAGCGTGCGGCCAGAACGTCAGGCATTAACGACATCAAACCATGGAAGGCACGATCTCCATCCGGCGTTTCGTAACTTCCTTTTAGGACCGGAGGAATCCTAGTCCACAAATCCTCGTACCGTGCACGTCGTTCCGGCGAAAAACTCGTGCCGATCAGATCGACGTCCGCGAGCGAGACCTCGCCGGCGCAAAGTACATACTCGATCGAGCGGAACGGTAGGACGAGCGTGTTGTCGACATCCGCCTCTTTGCCTCCCTTGATCCGGCTGAAGCGCTCCTCTTCGACAGCGGCAATAACACTGCCGTTGCGCACAAGACAGGCGGAAGGCTGGTGGTAGGCGGCATTGATGCCGAGAACCGTTCGCGCTTTAGTGTCGTGACCCTTCATGGACATCGCTCTCTTCGAGACACAGTCCTACAGCGGGCGCTGCGAAGCACATCAATTCGGACCCTTGTTGGGAATGGAACCTTGCTTGGGACCCACTAACTTAGAGCTGCGGAGGTTATCGCATGTTGTGCACGCACGCAATAGCCGGAAGGGCGGAGTGATTTTCTTACAATAACTCAGGCTGATTTTGGAAGGTGTAACTATTTCTGGCCGAACGGTTGCGGTCTGGGCGATAATTACGCGTTCCTTCAGCAACGAAGCCTTTCAGAGGTGCTCCCATACGGCGCATGCGAATTACATTCGTCATTCCCGACTCGCCATCAGTGTCTCGCTTCTTCTACAGCCAAGGCATGACGACGCCGCCTGTTGGCGCGTGCCGTCGCGCAGCAGCGGAACTGGAACGCGGCGCGGATGTGGCGATTGTCGACGGAACTGCCGCCGCGGAACCACCTAACGCGACTCTGCAGCGTGTCCAGGACACCGATCCAGACGCCGTGGTGATCGGAACTTCAGAGATCCATCTCTGGACGTTTCATGGCACGGCTGCATATCCGTATTGGGTCGATTTCGCCCGGCGGCTGCGCGTCCGTCTCGGTTCACACGTTCCCATACTGATTGACAACTCATACGCAAAGCAGGCGTGGCGAAGTGTCCTGGAGCGAGAACAATCGATCGACGGTGTACTTCTTTCGACTGACGTGAACGTCAGTGCCGTGATTCGCCATGTGCGTGACGGCATGCCGGCAATGCTTCGGGGAGTCGCGCTGCGTAGCGTCGGCGCCGTCGTTGTACCGCGTGGTCAAGTCCCTCATGTCTCATCTCGCCCGGCATATCATCTGCTCCGCGACTGGCCCCTCGGGTATGGGATCGACCGGCAACTCTGCCTTACTTCGCAGCGCGACATCCTTCCGGTCCTTCCGATTTTATCCATGGAAGGTTGCCCATACGCGTGCTCCTTCTGCGCAACACCAGTACATTTCGATGGCGCGGCGGTACAGCGCTCCCCTGAGTCGTTTGTCCTGGAGATGTCGCAGCTCGTCGACGCCACGAGAATCCGCCGGTTCAGCGTTTGGGACGACACGTTCACGCTAAGCGTCACTCGAATGAACGCAATTCTCGACGCTCTCGAACAGCGCGAGCTGAAAGTGGAGTGGTGGTGCTTCGGACGTGTCGAATGGGTAAACCGCAACTGCGAAACCGTTGCGCGGATGGCTCGGAATGGCTGCAAGATGATGTGGATGGGCGTTGAGGCCACGGACCAACGCGATCTCCAGGACTGGCACCGGACCGCGTCGCTCGGCGATGCGCTGAACGCGACACGTGCGCTGATCGACGCTGGAATTGTGCCGACGACGTCGTACATCGTCGGCAACGTCGAACAGACACGCGATGATATTTCCCGGATGCTGGAGCACTCGCAGCAGACGTTCGACCTCGGTGCTGTCAATGTCTACACGCTCCTCAGCCCCATGCCTGGGACTCCAGTTCACGCCGACCTGGCGAGACGAGGATTGCTCGGCACCCGCGATCTGCGGCTGTACAACGGAACGCGAGCGGTCGTCCGTTATCCCCATCTTGAAACCGAATTCGTCGAGCAAACCTTTTATGACGCATACCGCGCGTCGATTCTTTCACCGCGTTTCTTGCAGCAGCACGGCCGCGTCGGTTTCTCAAACCTCGCAGCGTCGAACACCGAAGTGGATTGGGATGCCGCCTTTCAGGAAGAACGCAATCGGATGCTGACGCTTGAACGTCAGGCCTTTGGAGCACCGTCGTGATCTCGGAAACTGTCTCCTTGCATCGTGATCTCGTTCGGCGGACCGTCAACTGCACACGTCGCCTTCGGCAAGCCACCTATGGCATCGACGATGCTCTCGGCCCTCCTGCTCGCGAACCCTTTCACTTCCACGCGGGGACGTATGGTGGTGAATTTCCAGTCGTTATATTCAGCTCCTATCGCTGCGACAAATATGTCCGCGGTCTCTGCTCGCCCTGTTTCTACTCGGGACTGCCACATAGCACTGCGCCGCGAACGGATATTTACGCATCGCTGCCGGCCCAAGCCGAGGCGCTCCTTGGCCGCTTTGACGAGTGGGTCGTGGCGCGCCAGCCAGGTCGGGGTGGGAAACTACCTTACGTGTTGCAGATTGCCGGCGAGGGATCATTTCTGCGCAATGCGGAGATTCCCGCAGATCGACGGATCGAGATGCTGCAAATGTTCGCCGACGATGCCTGGAAACGGCAAATCAGCGTTTCTTACAATCTGGAGACAAAAGCAGAAGATGTCATTGCAGCCGAGGCGCGTGGCGAGTTTGCTAAATACGGGGAACTAGGAACTCAATTGAACTTATCATTGGCAATTGGATACGAATCGGCCGATCCTTTCATTCGGAACGTTATCTTCGCAAAAGAATTAGATGAGAGACATTTCGAACGTGCCGTGTCAATTGCGCTGAAATATGATCTCAATCCGATCGCATATGTCTATGCTGGAGGCCACGGTCTGTCCGACAGCGACATTCTAGAATCGGTGCGGCTAACGGTTCGCCGCTTGCGAGAGCTAGGCGTCGGAATCTACCTCATGCTGCCGAATCTACAACCTTTTACATTGCCTCACTTACTGTGGGCCTGTGGCAGATATCAGCTGCCCTCACCCGACACCGTCCTTCGAATTCTCGAAGTCATGCTAGATGGCGCACCGCGCCGCAGTTCTCCTCATGCCTGGCTAGGTCACTCTGATTGGATGATCGGAGGTATAACTGCGACCCCCGACCCGGTCCTTACCTTTTATGGGAGCATTGTCGATGCAAGCATGAGGAAACAATTGAGCATCGCGTTGGATGAATTGCAAAAAGAACAAGATCCAGAAGCGTTTCGCCAAGCCGTAGACGTGCTCGGCTTTGTTGTGTCGACAGACCACAACGGCTCGGTGGACAATGCCGCGTTGTCGGCACGCCTCTCAAACATTCTAACGGTGGCGGAGGAGGCAGTCGACGATTATATTGCGCGTCTTAGCAGACAACGGCAGATCGGGTCAGCGGGCAAATGGAGCGCCCTCGAAAGCGCCCGGGACTGAGATTCGGCTCGCCTGTTTTCCTTAGTACTCGCGAGTCGATATTGCATACCGTCGCAAAGGAACTGCCTGCCATCACGGTAAGGCATTTTGACGTTTGTCTCTTCTCCAGGTCCTGTGTGCTGGCGGTGCCGAAGGCTGATACGGGGCCACGGAGCGGCTCGCGGCCCGGGTAGCAATAATAGCGTTATCCGCAGATGCACAGACACAAACGCTGTCTCTTGTCTGCCTTGACATGTCCAGCGATTTAGCTAGACTCAGGTTAATAGCCTAATATTAACTTCTACTATGCCACCGTTTGGTGACCCTCTGCCACGGGCTGAAACTAGAGAGAGTGAATCCAGAAAAGCGCTTGAAGAAGCGGCAATTGAATTAACAGAATTAGCGAAATATCTTCACGAAATCGTCGATCGAGCGACAGATGAAGATCTGAAGGGCCTGGACGATATTTATGACGGAGAACTCTGGGACACGTTAAGGAAAACTGGTGGAGCGATCAGTGCTATCGAGGCCTTCGCGGACAGGCGCCGAAGATACGAGGCAGAAAAGAAACAGAGCGGAAGTGCCGGCACGAAGTAGAGTCTCCAGATGAAATTCGCACTGCCATCTATGGGTGGGCATTGACACTAAAGTATAAAGGCTTCTGAGACCTCTATGAGTTCCTGGCATTTCCCGCGAGTACGGTGGTGCAGATGGCGATGAGATCGGATACCCTTCCGTATGAAGAAAGCGGAGAGGTTGTCGCTCGCCTGACCTACATCCGGTGCGGTCCCGTCTGTGCTGTCCTAACGATTCCAACCAATTACGGACTCCGACAGCAGCAGATTCAACCCGCAGATTTTGACGATTGTTCAGAAAAGGACTGCCTTCCGGCCTGAACCGTCCATCAGAAACGAGAACGCAGGCCCCACTAAGGCGCTGACGTTCAGATCCGTGTACGATACGTACCCTCACCAGCCCAAAGTTGAGGTTTTCGGGATTTTGGCGTATTGTGTTTTCAACAACTTACAGAGCCGTCGAAGGTTGTACGAGTACGAGCCCGGTCCGCCCCGCCCAAATTAAGTGCTTCACCTGCCGCCACTTGGCGGCTTTTTTGTTGCTCGCCGAAAGGGGCCACTCTCATTAGCACTCTCATTAGCACTCTCATTAGCGAACATTCGGCGCCCTCCCGTTACTCGCGATTTCATAGTTATTCGGTATGATTTTTCAGGGCCGGTTTTCTGTTACAACCGGGCGGAGCGCAGCAGGCTTAGTTCGCGAGATCGGAGCCCGGCAGGGCGAGCGGCGCGACGCCGGGCGGAAGCTTCTTCGGCAGCTCTCAGCGGTCGACGATCTGGTCGTCGTCGTCATACGTGAAGTTGAAGTAGTGACGGCGGACGGTCTCGACGTTCGTATCGCCCATAATGTTCACGACCCGCATCAACTCTTCGCGATTGTTGGCCATATGAGCGATGTTGCTGGCGCCGGTGTGGGGACGTGAAGAGGTCGGCTTTCTCGTTCACGAGCGGCGTTAACAAAAATCCGAAAGCCTTCGAGCACCTCAGGCGCGCCCATGAGATCACCCCTCGAAGCCATAGCGGTCAGAACTGCGCGCTGTGAATGTCGTCGAAGATCTTGCCGATTCGGTTCGCGACGTCCGCCTCCTCGGCTGCAATCAATCCGAGAACTTCCCCGCGGCGGCCAGCGTAGGTCTTCGCCCATTGATACCAGAATCTCCGACCGATATCGAGGATCCGCTCAAGGAGCAGCGTCTTCGCCTTCCGCAGATTAGTCTTCGGATCATCCAACTCGGTGACGAGCAGATCGAGACGCTTCTCGAGAATGGCCTCCAGATCACGGCTGATCTGCTGCGCGTCCGGGTAGAACCGGCGGTACCAGAGATAGACCGCGATCGCCTCGTAGTTGGGCGTGCGATAGCGCGGATGGAGCCAGCGCGACTCCTGATCGAGGAACCACTTCACCGCGGCCGAGTACCTCTCGAGAACTGCCGGCTCTTTCATACGCACCGGATCTGTCATTGCGTCGAGGAGCGTGCTGCGCTTCTCGTTGAGCTCGTCGAATTCTTCCGCCGATGGTCGCACCGGCCACTCCTCGAGGTCGTCTAGACCGTAGGACTTGCGCGTCTGCGCGTACCAGACGTCTTTAGGAAACATTCCTCGAAGGAACTTCCGCATGTCGACGTTCAGCACGAGCTCGTCAAACGCGCGCTCTCTCCTCTGGATCTTATCCGCGCTCGCATTGTTCAAGTCTTCGGCCATCGCCTTCGCGGTAAAGTATTCGTAGAAGACGCGGTGAGCGAACCGCGCGACCTCGGTACCCGTGTCCTCAGTCACCACGTCCTGCCGCAGGAACGGACACTTATGGATGCCTTTTAAGACCTCGCTGGCCGAAAGCTTCTCGATTACTTCTCGAGGCGTCTCATGCGACTCTTTGATTGGCGTTTTCACAGCCTCGCGCAGTTTGAGAAAGGATCGGATGTCGTCGACAGTCAGCTCCTGGCGGCCATTCCGATAGAGATCCAGCGTCTTGGCCCCGAGCTTCTCACTATCCCACGTGAAGTCGGAGACATTTTGTTGCGAGTGCGAGAGGTCGTCATCAAGTGCGGCAGCGGCCACGAATCTCTCCAAAAGAATCGCGGGGCTTTCGATTTCCATCAGCTTCGTGAGCAGTTCGCCGATTTGCGGCGCCAATATCTCCGCGAGATCGCAGAACATCCGTAGTAACAGCGGCCGGCGGATCATATCGAGGAGCCGGTCGTGCAGGCGGATCTTTTCGAATGCGTCAGGCAAATCCGGTAGACGGAAGGCGAGATAGGTCTTCAGTCCTTCATCACCAACGTAGTCGAGGACCAGAAAATACACCGAGACCGCAACGCCGCCTGCCTCGCGACGGATTAGTTTCGCGAGATCGCTCGCGTCGCTCGATGTGGTGACGCCGCTCAGATACTCCAGCCGCATAGTCACGATGACGCGGAAGTACGCATCCTCCTCGGGATCACCACGGCTGAGAAATCGCATCAGATCGGTGAAGAACCGATTGTGCTGGCGCTGCGCGGAGATCAATTCGTCGAGCCCGTCGAGGATGAGGATGACATTGCCGCGGCGAATTTGCGGCTGTAATTCCTCCATGACGTACGAACGGTCGATGCCCGCGAGATCGAGAATCCGCCCGAACAGAACGTCCACGATCACCTCGGGCGACGAGTCGGAATCGAGTTTGCCGGCGCGGTTGCGGCACATGCCGAGGTTGATCGCCAGAACCTTCGTGAACGAGATCTCCATGTGATGGCCGAGCCGGAACATCAGTTCCGTTTTCCCAAGGCCGTACTGGCCGACGACGAGCGTGACAAAGGGTGGCTCGGCAAGACGATGGCCGACGTCCTGCATGTCCCCGGTCTTGATCCCCGTCAGAAAGTGCACAGGGTTGGTGTACTTCGGCGTTTGCTGCTCTTCGGGCTCCGGAGGTAGGCGGCCGTCGGCGAGACGCACAGGCACATCAATGTAATGGAGGTTATGTTTCCCGCGCTCGTCCGCCGTCTTCCCCGCGAACAGTTCGGCGGCCTTTTCGAAAAAACGCGCGGATCGTAGTTCACGTGCGGCGCTGGTCATCCGTTCCTCTCCTGTTGCGGCTTGACATGCAGCGGCCCGCTCTGGAGAAACGCAATCGCGTAGGCCGCAGCGACGTCACGCGCGTAGGCCCTCCAATCCGCCACGCGCGGTGAATCCTTGTCCGGGTCCGCGAGGTCGGAGACGCCGCGGACCATGAAGAAGCGCGTCGGCGTCGCAGCCTGCGCCGCAGCGGAGATGACACCCCATCCTTCCATCTCCACGCCAATGAGCTTCGGAAATGGCTCCGCTAGGGCCGCGAGCACCGCCTCGTCCTTGATCACGGTATCTCCGCTCGCAATCGGCCCGGCGTGCATTTTCGGCTCACCGGTTTCGGGGCGCGGCTCCGCGATATACGGTTTCATCGCCTCGATCGCAAAATGGTTCGCCGCCATCCGCAGCCCCGGATCACACCCATGCGCATTCCATCGGATCTGCGGCTTCCCGTCCTTGATTGATTGGAGTCCGTAGTACGCGACCTGACTGGCGACGAGCACGTCGCCGAGAGCGACTCCATTGCGCGCGACGCCTCCGGCGATACCGACCACGATGATGATTTTTGCCTTCCAGCGCCGCAAGGCCCTCTCTGCCGCGAGCGCAGCGTCCACTTCGCCCATGCTCAGCATGTCTGTGACGACCACCCGGTAAAAGCCCGTCGCTCTGTCCTCTGGCATCGTGAACGGAACTTTCGAGTAATAGCCGATCTGGATGTCATCGGGGTGGGGATTAAGGCGTTGTTTTTTTTGAAGCTTTGCGAGCACTGCCTCGCGCTCGTCGGGGAGCGCCGTCAGGATCACGATGTCGAATGGTCCGTTCCGATCTTCGTTCGTGATCGTCGGCCACGGGATTTTGAGATTGGCTGTCATACGATTTCCTTTCCACCCGCTCCCGACGAGGAATGGCGCGAGGACGCGAACGCGGTAGCGCGACGAAGTCTCCGTCCCCACCGATTCCAGGATTCCGCACTTCGCGAGTGTCTTCAGGACACTGCTGACGCCCTGCTTCTTCGTCGCGTCGCGGAGACTCTCGGTAATCTCCTCTACGTCGATGATGACCTCCGTCTTCATGGGATTGACCGACGTTTTGGAACCGTTCGACTCTTTGCTCACACACTCGTCGACCTTCTCTTCGATGTATCGACAGAGGTCCACGTTCATCTGTTCCATCGTGATCCGGTGCAGGTGAAGCTCGCGTTCAACTGGGTCTGTCTGGAGGACTGTGCGCAGCAATTGCAGTGAACTGTCGTTGCGCAATGGTTCCGCGCCGGACCTGCTACTGAATTCGCGCAAGGCCGTCTTGAGAATGAGCTGGCTGAATCCCCGGTAGTCACCGGTTGCCCACCGAACCTGCTGCCGCTCGACCGGAGCGACCCACGCGTAATTCGAGACCAGTTGTTCGATCGTGCTTGCTTCAGCGGGACCGAAGGTAAGAGCGTCCAGCGTTCCGATTACCGGGTCAGCGACGAGGGTGTAGTTGCTCGATGTCCGCAGAAGCAGGACGCCGTTGAAGTGCGCGCTCACTCTTGGGTTGAGGCCGTGTGTTTCATCCTTAAAGAGATCCTTCAACTCGCTCTTTTGCTCGTTCGGAAGCCTCCCGAAGCAAGTGTCGTGGATCACCAGCAGGCGAAACCTGCTTGTTCTCGGGGGCGGATCCACCGCGACTTGTGCGAGGATGGAAGCACCGAGATTCCTGTAGTGTCCGACGTTGTCGACGCGGACCGGCGTGACGTGAAGCCGCATCTTCACGAACCTGTCCCGCCCTTTGAGAAATTCGTAGAATGCTCCCTTTCCCGCGCCCGGAAATCCGTCGAGAACGACGAACCGGTTGTTCGCAAACTTCTCTTCGAGATCGCGGAGGAGCGGCGCGTAGAGATCCTCGTCGTTCACTCGGACGTCGCTCTCACGTTTACAGAACTGATCGAGCTCGCCCTCCAGCCACGTCCTGGGCTCGAGGCCCGCGCGCTCCGAGCGCCGGACAAAGGTTTCCACTCCGAGCAGTTGCAGCGTCGGATCGCGCTTCGCTTGCGGTGACACCTTGATTGCGTTGAAGACTACCGGCCAGAAGCCGCTTGCGTTCCGCGGGCCCGTGCCGAGTCCGACGTGCTGTAGCGTCGTCGGCGTCGGCAGTGACACCACCGCGTCGCCGGAGCCGAAACAGTGGACGGTCGTTTTGAAGGACGACCCGAAATCGAGGCGGATTGTCTCGAAACTCGTCGAGTCGTCGGGATCGAGCAGCAGAGTGCCCGCGCTGACGAGAACCGTGGGCGTTTGCTGCGTATAAAGAAGTCCGGCCAATCGGCTCTTTGCCCGAGCAAGCGCGTCTTTGAGCGCGGAGATTGAACATGGCCCCGTGCCGTCGCCGCGTGAGCCGCGCCAATACGTGAGGCCGAGAAGCGTGAGGTCCTTGAGATCGCGGACGATGACTTCCGCGGGATCGAACTGCTCGACGCGCCGAGACCCAATTTCGTTCTCGAAGAACTGATCGTGGAACGTGGTGAACGCACGAAAGTCGCCGCCCTCGCCGCGATCCCTCGGCCCCGGCACGATCAACACGCGATTGAGTTGCAGACCGTCACGCTGCAGCAGCAGCGTTTCGGCCATTCGGCGAAGGATCGCGCCGGCCTCCTGAAAGCTCGTTTCCGAAGCATCGGCCGTGAGATTTCCACTGACAACGAGGTAGTCGATCGATTCATGGAGCCGGGTTGCAAGATCGCCGATGACTTCGTCGAAAACGCCGCGACTCGCCGGCGCGCCCGCCAGGAGGTCGCTGGTGTGAAGGATCTTCAGATCGCCCATCGGTTTCGGTCTCCTCTCAGGCTCGGCGGTGTGAACGTAGCGTCGCTTGAGCACACCCCTGAGCGCTGCATGCCCGGTCCCGTCGTCGCGAGAAATCCAAGCGTCGAGCGATTCGTCGCATCGCATGAATGATGAGCGAGCGCCAAGCCAACGCGTCGCCCTCGTTGGCGGTGTCGCGATCGACGATGCAGCGATGGCGTCGCGGATCGTCCGCACGGCATTGCCCACGCGCGGTCTTCAGGTCAGAGAGCGACTGAAGATCGTACGTGCCCGCGATCACACCCCGATCGTTCCTTTGCATCCCGAATTGGTCGCTCTTAAATAGGTGTGACGCGGAGTTGCATTTCCCTACCCGGCGACGCTTCTTTGCGGTGAACGAAACTCGCGAGTTCGCCAGTCGACAGTCGACATCCGCCGAACATGCTGGTCCACACGGGCCCATCGGCCGCTTGGACTTTCACGGCGTCGATGCCGCCCAACGACGAGCTTTGCTGAATGATCTGCAGATCGTGGCAGGTTTGCGAGTCACGGCGTGACAGGCCCGGAGGACGAGTGTCAATGTCGAGAGCAACCAGAGAAGAATCTACGAATCCTCAGCCAGCTCCGCGGCAAAACCCCAGAGCTGTGATCTCACGTTCACACTATACTTGTCGTGCTTCCGCAATTCATTCAGTGCTCGTGGAGAGAAGGGTGTCCTCGGCCTCTGAGAATCGTGACCAGATGATCGCCGACGTCCGTTGTCCGCTCGGTCCAGGACAGTTGCAGCTCTGGGTGGAGTATCAGCGCAACCCCGCAAGCTCGGCGTATCACATCGGCCGCGCGCTCCGACTGGCTACGGAGCTGAATCCCACGGCGCTACGAACCGCGTTCGAGCGCCTTCTGGAACGGCACATGTGGCTCCGGAGCACGGTCGAAGTGGGGACGGGGACCCCGCTGCTGCGGCATCGCCCGGACGCGCCGGTCCCGTTCGTCGAAGTGGACGCCGCACACTGGTCCGAGGAACAACTGCATGCCAAAGTCGCGGAGGCGTTCAATGCGCCGTTCGATCTGATCCGTGATCCGCCGATCCGCGTCGTCCTGTACCGGATTTCGGCCGCGGACTGGGCGCTCGTCTTCGCAGTCCATCACATCGCCGTAGACTTCCGTTCCATCGACGTTCTGGCCCGCGACTGGGTGTCGTTGTACGAAGGCAAAGAGCTTGGAGCAGCACCAGCGAGCTATCCCGACTACGTCCGCTGGCACGAGCAGCGCCTGCGGTCTGCGGACCGGCATCGGTCGTACTGGGAAGAGCAGCTGCGGACGGCGAGTGATTCGCCACGCTGGCCGCTCGGCCGTCCGCTGCTGGCACCCGCGGTTCGCGCGATCCGGAAGACGCGCCGCCTCGACCCCGACCTGATGCGGCAGCTCGATGAGCTCGCCCGCCGCGAGCACGTCACGCGCTTCACTCTGTTCCTGGCGGTATTCCAGGCGCTCATCTTCCGCTATACCGGTGAGAGCGACGTTTGCGTTGGCGTCCCAGTGTCCCTGCGGCCCGCCGCCTTCCGCGACACCCTCGGCTATTGCGTCAACACGACGATCGTGCGAAGCGAGCCCGCCGCCGAAACGGCGTTCGTCGAATTCCTACGAGACGTGCGCGCGACGGTGATCGCGGCCTTCCGCTCCGCGGTGTGGCCGCTCTCGCGGGTCTCACGGCTGTCCGGCGCCGATCTGTTCCGAACGATGTTTGTCGATTACGGCACGCGTGAGCGCGACGCCCTGCCGTCTGTCCTCGACGGAACGGGGACGACGCAACGCTGGGGCGCATGGCCGGTGACCGACATCGGAATCGACCGCGCCACTCCGTACGACGTGATGCTCTCGATCGCGGACCATGGCGGAGCGACCTTCTGCGCTCTCGAATGCGACGCCGCGCGGTTCGAGGATTCCGCCATGGAGCGGCTGCTGGGCCATTTCGAAACGCTGCTACGGTCCGTCGTCGCCGCCCCCACGTCACGCCTCCGCAAGCTGCCGATGCTCACCGGCGCCGAACTCCGCCAGTTGGACGCGTGGAACGAAACGTCGGTGACTTGGGAGGAGCCGCACGTGCTGCACAAGCTGGTCGCCCAACAGGTCCGCCGCACACCGGACGCGATCGCCGTCGTCACCGAGGATCGCCGGTGGACGTTCCGTGAGATCGACGACGCGGCGGCGGCGCTGGCGCGGGCAGTGATCGCGAGCGGCGGCGGGCCCGGCCAGCGCGTGGCGGTTCTGCTCGATCCGGGTGCGGGGATGGTCATAGCACTACTCGGCATCCTCAAGGCAGGGTCCGCGTTCGCGCCCCTCCATGCTGAGGACGGTGATGCGCGTATCGGCGCGATCCTAGAGCACCTGCAGCCGGCCCTCGTCGTGACAGCGGCGGCGCTGCGGCACCGCATTGCGGCATCCGCGTCGGTCGTATGCGTGGACGGCCTGCCGTCGGTGGAGACGAGCACGGCGTTGCCGCGGGTCTCGCCCGACGCACTCGCGTACATCCTCTACACCTCCGGCTCAACGGGGCATCCGAAGGGCGTGATGATGTCGCATCGCGCGATCTGCAACCGCCTTCTGTGGATGCGCGACCAATATCCGCTCCGGCCGGACGATTGCGTCTTTGCCAAGACGCCGTATGTTTTCGACGTCTCGCTTTGGGAGCTCTTTCTTCCACTGATCGGGGGGTTCCGGATGCTGCTGCCGCGACCGGGCGGCCATCGCGATCCCGCATATCTCGTGCGGCTCATCTGCGGCGAGGGCGTGACGATCGCGCACTTCGTGCCGTCGATGCTGCGCGTGTTGCTCGATGAGCCGGGCTTGGAGGATTGCGGCTCGCTCGCTCGCGTATTCGTCAGCGGAGAGGCGCTGCCCGCAGCACTGCGCGATCTCTTTTTCCGCCGGCTCGGAGCCGAGTTGCACAACCTGTATGGACCGACCGAAGCCGCGGTCGACGTCACGTTCTGGGATTGCGACGCGGATCGCGCGCGTGATCCCGTGCCCATCGGCCATCCGATCGCCAACGTACAGTTGTTCGTCGTGGACGCCGAGGGGAACCGGCTACCGGTTGAGGTCACAGGCGAGTTGTGCATCGCTGGAGCGGCGCTTGCGGATGGGTACTGGCGTGACCCCCTCCTCACCGAGGCGCAGTTCGTTCGCAGAACGGTCTCCGGCCGCGACGTGCGCATGTACCGCACCGGCGATGCCGTGCGGTATCGGGACGACGGCTCGGTGGAGTTCCTGGGCCGCTTGGACGATCAGGTGAAGGTGTCGGGCATGCGCGTCGAACCGGGGGAGATTGAGGAGGTGCTGCGGCAGCACCCGGCGGTCGCCGATTGCATCGTACTGCCCCTCTTCGCGAAGAGCGGCGTCCGGCTGGCGGCTTACGTCATTCCCCGCGGCGCCGCGACGGAGCGCGACCTCCGCTCGTTTCTCAGCGCGCGCCTGCCCGCTCCCTTCATGCCGGCGATTTTCTCGTTGCTGGACGCATGGCCCCGCACGGCGACCGGCAAGGTCGACCGCAAGGCTCTCCCCGCGCCCGCTTTAGCGCCGGCTGCAGTCCCGGGCATGGCCCCGGCCGAAGCCGAGAGCGTTTTGATCGCCCTCTGGAGCGAGGTGCTCGGCACGGGCGTAGCGCTCGACGACGACTTCTTCCAGCTGGGCGGCGATTCGCTGCGGGCCCTGCAGGTGCGCGCCCGCGCCCGCGACCTCGGATACGACTTCTCGGTTCAGGACTTCTTCGACGCACCCACTGTGCACGCGCTCGCCACGCGCGTGAAACCGGCGGTCCCGGAGCCGACGACGTACGCCGCGTTCAGCCAAATTTCGGACGACGTCCGGCGGAACCTCGCTCCCGATGTGGAGGACGCGTATCCGCTGACCAAACTGCAGGAGGCGCTGGTCTTTCATAGCTCTATGGGACCGGACTACGAAACGTACGTGCTGAGCATCCGTGTGCGCATGCGGTACGAAGAGCGTGCGTTGCGGGAGAGTCTCGCGACGCTGTCGGCGAGTCACGAGATGCTCCGGGTCGGATACGCGCTCACCTCGGATTTCGACTACATCCAATGCGTGCACCGTTCGGCGCCGGTTCCTCTCGAGACTCATGACTTGTCTGCGCTCGCCGAGGCGGAGCAGGATGCCCGGATCCGCTTGTACATCGAGGAAGAGCGCGGCCGGCGTTTCGACTGGATGGCCGCGCCGCTCTTGCGGATGCGCGTCGATGTCCGCGGCCTGGACGTGGTGCAGCTCACGGTGAGCCATCCGCTGTACGACGGCTGGAGCCTCGCGACCTTCCTCGTGGAGCTGCTCGAAGAGCATCTCCGGCGCGTCGACGGCCGTCCACCCGCGCCGATGACACGTCCGCGAAGCTCGTACGGTGAGTTCGTGGCGCTTGAGCGGGACGCTCTTGCATCACCGGAGGCTCGCGAATACTGGACGCAGATCGTGGCGTCGGCGCCGTCGTCTTCGCTGCCGCGCCGCGGCGATATGGACATCCCGCGGCGGGCCCGGCAGACGCTACCGCTCGATGCGAACCTCGGAGAGGAGTTGCGCCGCCTCGCGCACTCGCTGCGGCTTCCACTGAAGAGCGTGTTACTTGCCGCGCACCTGGAGATCGTAAAGCAGCTGACCGGCCGGAGCGACGTGATGACCGGGCTGATCACGAACGGCCGCATCGAAGAACGCGACGGCCATCGCGTGGTCGGCCTGTTCCTCAATACTATTCCCCTGCGTGTCGAGAGCGGCTGGGAAACGTGGGCGGAGCTGGCAGGCGCGCTCTTTGCCGCAGAACAGCAGGCGTGGCCGTACCGGAGGTTTCCGTTCGCGCAGATCGTGGCGCTCGCCGGACGCATGCCGGTGGACACGGCCTTCAACTACATTCATTTCCACCTGTTTAATCGCATCAAGACGCGCCCGGGAATCGAGGTTGTCGACTGGATCAACCCCTCGGACCTGACCTACTTCCCGATGTGCGCGTACTTTAACGATGATCCGATCTCGTCGGTACTCCTCGGCTATCTCGACTACGACCTGCGGTACCTCACGGGCGAGCAGGCGGAGGGGATTGCCAGGGATTACGGCGTGGCGCTGCGGGACATGGTCGCGAATCCCGATGGAAAACACAGGGCGGGCGTCACCCCAACCCAACGGGCTGAAGTCCGTCGCCCATCGATTTCCGTCGTGCGGCAGATCGCGCAGCAGGTGGCATGCAGGTCGGGTATGCCGGCAGTGCGGCAGGGCAATCAAATGCTCACGTACGGCGAACTCGATCAGCGCGCGCGGCGGCTCGCCGGCGCGCTCCGGTTGCGGGGCGCGGGGCGCGACGTTCCGGTGGGCGTCCGCCTAGACCGCTCGCCCGAGACGGTCGTCGCGCTCCTCGGCGTACTCCAGGCGGGAGCGTGCTTCGTCCCGATCGCGCCGGACTCCACCCCGGACCGCATGGCGGCGCTCGTTGCGGACTGCGGGCTTCGAATGATGGTCGAGGGGTTCGACGAGGAAACCGGAGCGGACATAGAGGTCGTCGTCGATCCGGATCCCGACACGCTGGCGTACATCATCTACACGTCCGGATCGACCGGCGAGCCGAAGGGCGTCGAGGTACCGCACCGGGCGCTCGTGAACACGCTCGCCGCAGTCGGGAGAGAGATCGGGATAACGGCGGCGGACCGCTGGCTGGCCGTGACGTCGCTGTCGTTCGACATCGCCATCCTCGAGCTTCTTCTGCCGCTCTGCGCAGGTGCGTGCGTGTGGATCGCGGACCCGGAGCAAGTCCGCGACGGACGCCGCCTCGCCGCGGCCGTGGAGGAGTCGGGCGCGACGTTCGTTCAGGCCACGCCATCCATGTGGCGGCTGTTGACGGAAAGCGGATGGCTAGGAAGCCGGACGACGCGCGCGCTCTGCGGAGGTGAGGCTCTCTCTCGCGCGCTTGCAGACCGGCTACTGCAGTTGACGGCGAAAGTGTGGAACCTCTACGGCCCGACGGAGGCGACGATCTGGTGCACGATCGCGGAGGTAGAGGCGGGAAACGGCCAGCCTCCGATCGGCCGGCCGATCGAGAACACGACGGCACAGGTCCTGGGCCCGGACCTCTCGCCGCTGCCGTCCGGCACTCCCGGCGAGCTGTGGATCGGCGGGGTTGGCCTTGCCCGCGGGTATCGCAATCGTCCCGAGCTGACGCGCGAGCGGTTCGTCGCCGATCCGTTCTCCGGCGCCGCGGATGCGCGTGTTTACCGCACAGGCGATCGCGCACTGGTGCGCTCGGACGGAGCGATCGAGTTCCTCGGTCGCATCGACACGCAAGTGAAAGTGCGCGGGTTCCGGGTCGAACTCGGCGCGATCGAGACGCTGCTTCGGAAGCGCGCCGATGTCGGCGAGGTGGTGGTCGTCACGTCTGCTGCCGACTACGATGCGCGGCTGACCGCCTACCTCCGCGCGACCGGCGGGCCGGGCCCGTCGGCGGGCGAGCTGCGGTGGTATCTAGCACGCCATCTGCCTCCCTACATGATCCCCTCGGAGTTCGTGGTAGTGGAGTCGTTTCCGATGACCCGCAACGGCAAGATCGACCGCGAGGCGCTGGCCCGCCTGCCGCCCGTCGCTCGTGCGGCCGAGGAGATGGCGCCGCCGGGACGGATCGCGGACCTCGTCCGGATCTTCTCGGAGGTGCTGCACGTAAGCTTGGTCTCCCCCGACGACAGCTTCTTCCTCCTCGGCGGGCACTCGTTGCTGGCAATGAGGGCGTGCGCGCGCGTGGAACAGGAGCTTGGGACTCTCGTCCCGGTGCATTTGCTCTTCGAGTTCCCGACGCCGCGAGCGCTGGCGAGCCGCTTACAATCGTCCGCCGCCGACGCGCACCGCGAGCGGTCCGCGCCTCCGCGACGGACGCGGGAGATCGAGCGCATGGCGTTGCGGCGCAGACAGACCTGGATGCAGGAGGATCGCGAGCCGGAATGAGGAACGGCACGACACTCCCCGAGGATCTCCGTAACGCCATCGCCGTCGTGGGCATGGCCGGCCGCTTTCCGTCCGCGTCGAGCATCGAGCGCTTCTGGGAGAGGCTTTGCGGCGGCGTGGAGTTGATCACGTTCTTCGGGGAAGAGGAGCTCGCGAACGCGGGCGTGCCGCCGGACGTGCTGCGGCGGCCGGACTACGTGCGCGCGAAGCCGGTCCTCGACGACATCGAGAGCTTCGACACGGAGCTGTTCCAGATCAGTCCGCGCGAGGCGGCGCTCACTGATCCGCAGCACCGGCTGTTTCTGGAGTGCGCATGGGAGGCGCTGGAGAACGCGGGACGCGATGCGTGGACGCATCCCGCACGCATCGGCATCTTCGCCTCGGCCGGCAAGAACACCTATCTGCTCCTGCACTTGCTGGCGCAGGCGGACTGGATGCACAGCGAGGAAGTCTTACAACTCCTGATCGGAAACGAGAAGGATTACCTCACGACGCGCGTTTCGCATCAGTTGAACCTCACCGGCCCGAGCATGACGGTGCAGTCCGCCTGTTCGTCGTCGCTCGTGGCTGTGCACCTCGCCTGTCAGAGCTTGCTGCTGGGCGAGTGTGAGGTCGCGCTGGCGGGCGGCGTGAGCGTCGACGTGCCGCGAGAGGCGGGCTACGTCTACCGCCCCGGCGGTATCCTCTCGCCTGACGGTCACTGCCGGCCGTACGACGCGGGCGGCGAAGGCACGGTGTTCGGCCACGGGATGGGCATCGTGGTCCTGCGCCGCGCGGGCGACGCGTGGGCGGACGGCGATACGGTCCGCGCAATTGTCCGCGGCTCGGCGGTCAACAACGACGGCGCGCGGCGAGCCGGGTTCACGGCGCCGAGCGTCGAAGGACAGGCCACCGTCATCGCCGAGGCGCTGGCCGTGGCGGAGGTCGAGCCGGAGAGCATCGGCTATGTCGAAGGTCACGGCACTGCGACGCACGTCGGGGATGCAATCGAGATTAGCGCGTTGCAGCGAGTCTTCGGCCCGCGCGGCGCGCCTGACTGTGCACTCGGCTCTGTGAAATCGAACGCCGGGCATATGGGCGCCGCGGCGGGCATCGGCGGTTTCATCAAGGCCGTGCTGGCCGTCGAGAACGGCCTGATTCCGCCGACGCTGCACTTCAACAAGCCGCATCCTCTCCTCGGCGCCGCCGGGAGCCCGTTCTTCGTCAACCGCGAGCTCCGGCAGTGGGAATCGAATGGATCGCCGCGACGCGCGGGCGTGAGCTCGTTCGGCCAAGGCGGAACGAACGCGCACGTCGTGCTCGAAGAGGCGCCGCCGCGCCCGCATCGCGAGAGCACGGATACGTGGCAGGTCCTGCCCGTATCCGCCTCGTCGGTCGACGCGCTCGAAACGTTGCGCCGGAGCATCAAGGCGGAGCTCGATCGCGGACGGTTCCGTGTCGAGGACATCGCGTTCACGCTGCAGATCGGACGGCGCGGCCTCCCTCACCGCGACGTCCTCTTCGCCCGAGGAGACCACGCGGAGGGTGATCCCGGCGATGAGCTGCGGAGGCTCGCGTCCGCGTGGATTGCCGGCAAGTCCGTCGACTGGGCCGCGTACCGACCAGCCGGACCGGTGGGCCGTGTTCCTCTGCCTACGTATCCGTTCGCGCGCAAACGCCACTGGATCGGTCCCATGGTGCCGCAAAGAATTGCGGCACCGGAACGCGACGCCGCCGGCGACAGCCTCGAAGAGGTGATCGCGCGCGCGTTCGAAGAAGTGCTGGGGGTGGAGCACGCCGAGCCTGACTCCGATTTCTTTGACCTCGGCGGAACCTCGCTCCTTGCCCTGTCGGTGCGTCAGCGTCTCGAGGAGGCCGCCATTTCGGTACCGCAAGGTGCGCTCTGGGAGCACCCGACCGTCAACGCGCTGGCCGAATCCGTCCGCCGCGCGCGCCGCGCGCACGAAGACGAGGAGAGCGCCGCGATCGCCGCTCTGTGCCTGGATCAAGAGGTCCGCGGCGCGGATACATTCCAGTGGCAGTCGCCCGCCCACAACGTCCTGCTCACGGGCGTCACAGGACTTCTCGGAGCGCACCTGCTTCGCGAGTTGCTGACGAGGACTACGGCCACGGTCCACTGTCTGCTGCGTGCGGATTCGGTGGAGGACGCGCTTGCGCGCATCCGCGGCACGCTCGCGACGTACGGGCTCGATGGCGAGAAGCTTGCGCAACGCGTCGTCGCCGTCCCGGCCGATCTGAGTCGGCCGCGGCTCGGCCTGACCAGCAGTGACCTCGATCGCGTCGCCGAGACGGTGGACGCCGTCTACCACGCCGGCGCGAGCGTGAACTTTGCACAGCCGTACAGTGTTCTCAAGGCGACGAACGTGGATGGCGTCGACGGGGTGCTGCGGCTCGCGACGCGGTCGCGCGTGAAGCCGCTGCACTACGTGTCCTCAGTGGCTGTCTTCGAGTGCGAGGCGTTTGCCACCGTCGATCGCGTGGTCGAGGATGAGGACATCGCCGGGGGCTCGGGATTTCACAACGGCTATGACATGAGCAAGTGGGCGGCGGAGCGCCTCATCGCGCTCGCCCGCGATCGGAACGTGCCGGTGTCGGTGTACCGCTTCAGCAACCTCGCTGGGGACAGCCGGACAGGGATCATCCTTCCGCAGCACATTATCTCGTGCCTGATTAAAGGATGCGTCCAGCTCGGGGCGGCGCCCGAGGAGAATGACGTCGTCAACGTTCTGCCGGTCGATGCGGCTGCGGCGTCTCTGGTCGAGCTGTCGCTCCTGCCGGAAGCGACCAACGGGAACTTTCACTTGGTGAATCCGGCCCAGACGCGCATCCGCATGGTCATCGAGTGGCTACGCGCGCGAGGGTTTCCGCTGGACACCATCCCGTACGACGCGTGGCGCCAGCGTATGCGTGCAGCGCCCCTCGACAACGCCTTCAAGCCGTTCGTGGAACTACTCGATCACGGGCGGCTCTTCACGAATCGTGTGTACGACGCGACGAACGTGCGGCGATTCTCGACGGCTCTGGAGCGCGCCGTGATCGACGAGGCGCTCCTAGACCGCTATCTCGACTACTGGTTGCGGACCGGGTATCTGATCAGGTTCCCTGCGTGAGTATGGCGCGAATCGTTTTCTGCGCAGAGATGCCGCCCGAATTCGGATACGGCATCGCCAGAGGGCGATTCGAAGCTCCAGGCAATTTTGCGCTTCAGGTTGACCGCAGCGCAGATTTTGGCGATTGTTCAGAAAAAGGACTGCCTTCGGCCTGAACCGTCCATCAGAAACGAGAACGCAGACCAGCAAGGCGCTGACGTTCAGATCCGTGTACATCAATACGTACCCTCACCAGCCCAATGTTGAGATTTCAGCCGATTTCGCGTATCGTGTTTTCAACAACTTACTGAGCCGTCGAAGGTTGTACGAATACGAGCCCCGTCGGCCCCGCCAAATTTAAAACACAAAACGCCGCGACTTTGCGGCGTTTTGTGTTTTGGGGTCGCTCACTCGCAACGCCTTGGCTCCGCCTCCGAGTCGCTTTCTTTCCACATCAAGTAACGTAGAAAAGAGGTGTCAGATGAAGGTCATCACTCCGGAAGCAACCGCAGCGGCAAAGTGAGCGGAAGCGTCTTCACTTTCTTGCAATCAGCGATCGAAAGGATCTGCTGTTGCGTGAAGCCGTAGCAGAAGTGATCGAAGTACGCGTCGGTCTGACCTTTGTCGCTGCGAACTGCGGCCAGCGTCGCAAGCGCCGCGGTCGGCATATCAGGCGGGGCGGTGGCGTACTTGCCGTAGCGCTCGTGGCCCCGAAGGACGCCGCGGTCGACGATGTCGCGAGCCTCGATCGGCGTCTTGCCAGCCGCTTCGATGTTGCCGACTGTCAGCCATAGCGCCTTCATCCAGATCATGCCGAGCTCATACCGATCCGTGGGGTTCGCGGCCGGGTTGTACGGCTTTGCCATGCTGACATGGCGATAGCATTTGCCCCGGTTCATGAAAGCAAACAGGCATTCGCGGCAGGGAGGTTGTTCGTCGGTAATGAACCAGGCCAGAGCCAGATAGTCCGCAAAACCCTCAGCGATCGCTTCCGGCTCTCCGACCTTATCGAGGAGAGCTCCTACCTCGGCGGCCTGCAGGGCATGGCCGTACTCATGGACTACGACCTTGCCGTCGAGGGCGCTGGAGTGCGTATTGACTCCCTTCCCGAACCAGATTTCGCCCGCGCCAACCGGGCTGTTTCTGTAATAGGCGTACGAGCTTCCAACCCTGGCGAACGCGTCCGCCTCGATGGGCCGCTTCGCCAGCGTGAATCCGAGCTTCTGAACGTGGTTCTGCACCGCATCGATATGGTAATAGGCGTTCAATTCGGCGAATGCCTGATACCCCCAATCAGCGACATGGAAATCGCAAACGCCCGGGCTAGTGCATGCCGTCCAAGGGATGTTATCGTAGCCGTCGAGATCCTTGAACACTGCATAGAGACCATTGGCGTTCGTCGCGCCGGTCTTCAGGCGTTCGAGAGCGACTTCCACGAATCCTTGCGTTAAGGGAATGGTCAGGTATTCCGCGTGGGTGCATTGTTTCAAGGGTGTGGGCCGGAACACGTTTACCTTCGGATTTGCCTGAGGGTGAATGTGATCAAACACGGCGAGAACGTGTCCGGACGCGAGGTCGATGATAACGTCGAGCGCACCGGGCGATGGCTCGCCTGGCGCGTTGGTGGTCAGGCCTGCCCGTACTACCCATTGGAGCCGTCCTTCGGACGCAAAAAGGATCGGCCCGCATATCTCGTCGATGACGACGATGCCGTTCGTGCCACGGACTTTCCCGGCAGCGATTGCTTTCCGTATGAACGTGTCCAGATCAGATGGAAGTGCAGGTTTGACGAGTTCCGCCGGGGGCCTGACAAACGACTCGCGGAAATACGTCAAACGTCCGCGTACGTCGAAATCGAGAATGATTCCGGCCTCGAGGATGTCATCGCCCTTGAACCGCTGGCGAAACTCCACCTGCGCCGATCCGTCTCCGCGCATGACCAGCTGTGCGGGAGACAGGTCACCGTTCTTCAGCCCGAAAGCGTGCGCGACAGCGAGACGCAAAATCTCGAGGCCATCCGTCGTGAAATCACTCTGCGTCTGGATCGAACGTCCAATCCAGGATTCGGTCGCGATGGCAGCATCGGAGAACACTGCCCATTGACCGGCCAGAGGCTGCGAGACTACGGTTTTCTCCCTTAGAGGGTGCCGCAGCATCAATCCGCGGCTGCAGCGGGTCAGGGGGACGATGAATAGAGCGATCACGGCCAGGGCCTCTACCCGACTCGAAAACGACGGCATCATTATGGCAGCCCATCCGGACCGCAATAGACTTCCACGCTCAGTGGGCCCGGGCCCGACTCCATCCGGCCGATGACGAGTGGCTGATATTGGGTCGGGTTGTTGTCAAGAGTGGCATAGTGGAAATGGAAGTGGGGTTCTTGATAGCCGAGCTTGAGAGGAGAACTGATTGGGGGATATGGGCCGGGATCATTGCTGGCAAGGGCAAGAGGCAGATTGACGAGATCGACGGGGATCCCTCTCTCCGAGGCGGCGGCCGTCTTGACCGTGAAAAGAGGCATCGGATCGCCTGGAGTTCCGGACTCGACGAAGGGACGCCCATAAACCGTGAACGTCATCATCCCTTGCTTCAGCGGGAACATGTGGTGAATCTCGTCCGCGAGGACCTGGACCTGCTTGTACTCGCCGGCGTTGGTGCGGAACATCCAGAGCCAATACGGACTCTTCAGGATCGACTGAAGAGACCCGCCTCGCAATGGTACGCGCGCAAGCACGGCGTCCTTCGACGGCTCCTTCTTCACGAAGGCATTCTTAGGACTCGGCGTGAAACCCAGGATCCGTGTCATCGACGGGATCCAATGGACGGAATCGGTGTTGCTACCCTGCCCGATCGTGGGGAACACAGCGTTGTTCCCGTCTCCGCTTGTCGAGAACGCCAGCGGCATCGCACCGTCATAATTGTCTTTGTCCGCCGATAGCTCGATCTGCAGACCGTTGAGCGGGAACGCCCAATAGTCGCCGGGGTTGCCATACTTGTCCTTCAATCGTATGAATCGAGTCGTGTCGACTAGGTTGTCGCGGTGGACGATAAACGCGGCGTCGTGGCCTGGTTGCTTCGCCAGCAGGATCGTCTTGCGCGCCGTCTCGCCCACTACGGACGCATCGGCGAACGTACAAAGGCCGGCCACCTTTATGTCAACGGTAACTGGCCCCGTCGTCGGCGTCACGGGTGTCGTTATGGTTTCCTTTTGTTTGCACGCAACAAGGCCAAGAAAAAGTGCCAGGATGATCAGGCGCCATTCGTATTTCATCGCAACCTCCGTTCGCACTCTCAATGGACGGACAAACTCTTGTCATTCGCATAGATCTGGAAGGCAGCCCAGCGACTGGGTGCATCGGCGCGGCGAATCGCGGCCAGTTGCGCATCGCGAAGCGCCGTCGCAGCCGATCGCCCTCTTTTCAGTCCCCGATAGAACTCAGTCATGAATTGTCGGGTCGACCCGTCCTCGACATCCCACAATGACGCGATCGCGTAACGGACGCCGGCTTTCATTAGTGGCCGAACGAGATTCAGTTCTCCATACGCCGTTGGCCTGCCGCTCGCAGCCGCGCAGGACGAAAGGACGACCAGCGCAGGCGCGTGCGGAGCGAGTGTTTCCAAGTCTGTCGCTCGAACCCGCCCGTCCGAGTTCGCGTCGGCAGCGAGGCGCAAGGCAACGAGCGCTGGGTCGAAATGATGCGTCACATGGCCTGCGAAATGGATGATGTCATGCGAGCGAGCCGCTCGCATGAATGCGTCGGGTGTGGCGTTTGCGCCGACTTGCACCGTGGCCCTCGGCCATTGAACTGCGACCGCCACCGCCTCCTCGCGCGCTCCCGGCAGCGGCTCCAGCGACGAAACGGCTGGCGCCGCTATGATCGCCAGTGTGTCCTGCTCCATTCGATCTGCGCGCCTCGGCGCGTGAGGCCCGGACGCCACCACGAACAGGATTTCCATCTGTTCTGCGGCGAATCGCTGCGATTCGCGGTCGTAGAGTACGGCAAAGGGCACGCGATCGATGAACGTATCGCCCGCAACAAGGACTCGCGACACGCCTCGAATGCGGGCTACTGCGGGCCGAAGCAGGAGATCGTACAGTTGCTCGGTCGCCGGACGCGCGTCTGCCGGCGAATTCGCGTTGCGAACGACGGCGACCAATTGTTCGACCCGATCGCGGAGTGTGTTCGAAGCGATCTTCCGTCTGATGAGATATCGATCTCCGCCGCGAACGATCCAGATCAGAAACTCGTCGTCGAGGATGTGATAAGCGATGAGTCCGTCCGTGCGCTCGAGCGAGCTGAATGACAAGAGGTCGTGTGCCGCCATCGCCGCTTCCCAAGCCCCGCGCTCGTCATCGTCGATGATCAACGCGATCAAGCGGTCGCTAAGCTCCCTCCCGACTCGCGCAAACGTCGCGCGGTCACGACTGTTGACCGTCGGTGCTTGCTGCCTATATGCCTCCAGTCCCTCGCGCAGTTTACCGATCGCCTCCGCCTTGCGGCTCAGTCCCAACAGCGCTTCGCTTTCGCGCAGACAGGTTTCGGGCGCGAAGGCAACCAGCTCGATAGTGCCCGCGAGCTGTCGTGCGATCGAGAGTTCATCGAGCGCACGCGACGGATCGGTCTGCACGAGAGCTGCCGCCTTCTGCAGAGCCACACGGAGACGAATCCGGTCGCGCATGCCGGTGGCCGCGATCGCTCTTGCTCGCTGTCCCGCCGCCGATGACATCTGCAGTGCCCGGGCAAAATCACCGGTCGCGCCGTCGAGTTCGGCTTGCCTGAGAAGCGCGTCACATTCGAGGGCCGGATCGCCGCTTTCCTGCCCAATTCGACGCACGCGATCGCTCAGATACCGTGCAAGCGCCGGATGACGTTGTTCCGTCGCCATGCGCATGCATTCCGTTAGAACGAGATATCGGCGTTGTGTCGAGACATGATGGCCACTCAGGTCAGCAGCCTCCAGACTCTGTTGCCACGCCTCATCGACATAGCCGAGGATGCGAAGACACTCCGCCGTCGCGGCGGCGACACCGGCCTCGTTTGCCCGATCGTGGATTCTCGCGAATGTCGTTCGCGCCGAGCGGTAATGACGCAGAGCCTGTTCGTAGTTGCCCATGGTCGATTCCGCTAGTCCGGCAACCCATTCGATCTGACCAACCACCGACGGATACTGCGATCGATCTTTTTCGAGCCGCGACAAGAGAGTCGATGCCCTGTCCGCGACTTCCGCATTCAGCCCGGCGTACTGCATCAATGTCAAAGCGAACATCCGCGCACGAAATGCGAGGACGCAATCGATGGAGGAGAGTTGCGACGCCGCGCCTTCCAGCGCGTGGCGTGCCTGTTCCGATGGCGACTGTCGGAACACTCTCTTGGCGTCGCCATACGCGGCGAATGCAGCCGCTGCTTCTGTTTTGTGCTCTGTGGTTGTCTGTGCGATCGCGGCTTCGGCCATCCGATCGCCCGTGACGCGTGTAAGTAAACCGGCGATCAGACGCGCCTTCCGCAGCGTCGCAGCGGCAGCGTTGACATCGCCCTTTGCAGTGAGCCGTCCCCACTCGGGCAATAATTCGTCCTCGACATGTGTCCGAGCCCACTGCGAATCCTCGACGACCGGCTGCGGCAGTCCCAGTCCGACGAGCACTTTCGCCTCGCGCATCCACTCTGTTCGAATTGCCCGCAGTCCCGCAACCGTACGCCGAGCTTCGTCAGCCCAGCCTGAATTCGGATCGCGGGCGATCTGCGCCGACCATGCTTGGATAGCGCCTTCCCGCAACCCGAGCTTCTGCAGGGCCAAGGCTCGATTGAACATCGCCTCGCTCGTGCTGTCGATGCGAACTGCTCGATCTGCCGCCGCGAACGCGCGGAGGCGGTAGTCGAACGTCTGCGGGTGCTGCAGATACGCCGCGGAAAGGTCGACTAAAAGGTCAAGATCCGTGGACTGCTCAATGGCTTGGACAACTTCGCGTTCCTTCGACCGCTTTGTCAGCAAACCTTCCAAGACTTCTATGGCACGTTTTGGGTAGCCTGCACAGAGATATGCCACGCCAAGGTCGTGAAGGACCCGATCGGTCGGTTGCTCTGTCGCTCGCTCGCGGATCGCCGACACCACTCGAAGAACTCCACCATTAGCCTCATCATCGCTGCCGTGTGGAGGTGTGACCGGCTTGTACGCAAATCCCCCGTTCATCCGCCCTTCAACGCTGCGAAACCTCAGCGAATCGCTAGCTCTCACCAGGTTCGTGATACTGGCGGGCGCGCTTCGAGCGCGTTGGACCGACACCGCGATGAGAACTGTGACTCCGGCAACGACGAAAGCAAGCGCGCCACGGCGCAATCCTCCGGCCCCCAGAGCGCGCCAGGCAGAGCGTTCCCGAATGTGAGATTGAATTGTTCTCGTGAAGGCGATTCTAGCGCACGCCTGGCAAGGCAGAGGATTGATACCGCGAACATGCACGTCCCTGCTCGGCGAAGTAACCAGTCCACGTCCTCAATACGTACCCTCACCAGCCCAAAGTTGAGATTTCAGCCGGTTTCGCGTATCGTGTTTTCAACAACTTACTGAGCCGTCGAAGGTTGTACGAATACGAGCCCCGTCGGCCCCGCCAATAAAGCTCTCATGCGCCGCGACTTCGCGGCGTTTCGGGTTTTCAGAGGGGTTGCTCAGAAAATTGCAGACTCGCAAGGTCGCGATTTTCGCGATCGAAAAATGGCTGCAGATCCGCGACCAAAAAGCTGCAATGTCTCGGGCTTCGACGCGAATGTTCCACGGAAAAAGCGTGTCACGAGCACACTTAAAAGCGAGCGCGCAGCAGCGGCGTGAGAGGCGCGGTGGTGCGAAACGTGGCCGAGTGTGCGTCATGGAGGAGCAGCTGTCGTTGTCCCGTCAGCGCGCCGCCGCCCCACAAAAGCAGCGGCAGCACCGCACCGATCACACCGATTCGAACGCGCAGATTGACGTACGTCTGCGCCCTGTGCGCGGAGAGTTTCCGGGTCGTTCTCGACGGCTTGCATCCAGACTCCCAATCCTGGAGTGAAAGCAAACGGGTATTCGACGGGGATCGCGGCGGCGCTCGCGAAAAGCGCCGCCGCGTCGATCGACGGGATCAGAAACGCCAGACGATGCCGAGCCGCGCGTCGAAGAACATCATTCGCGGCTTGGCGCTGACGTAGTGGAAATCGGTCGCGGTCTCGATGGCGAGCTTCGGCAGCACATCGAAATGTAGCCCGAGGCCGGCGTTCGCGCCGAAATGGCTGCTCCCCGCCGCGCGATACCAGCCCGGCCCCACTTCGGCGAAGCCGGTGAGCGAGCCGATGGGGAAGTACTGCTTCAGATCGAAGTTCACGTTCAGCACGCCGAGGTTGTTCGTGGTGAGGTCGCCGTCGAACTGGTGATAGCCGGCGAACGCAAGCAGCGTCAGGCGGTCGTTGAATGGATATTCGACATCGACGGTCACGCTCGGACCCGGATCGTAGTCATCCGCGAACGTCCCCGCCGGGAAGCTCATGCCGAGGTGGAAGCTGTAGAGCAACTTGCCGGCCGGAAAACGTCCGCCGGACGGCGGCACGAACACCGTATCCGGCTTGCCGCGCGACGGCTCGGTGCAGTCGCCGCCCTGATACTTCGTGTCCACGGTCCACGGACCTGCGCCGGGCGTGACGAAGAAGTCTTCGAAGCAGCCGTTCGCATCAGTGAGGACGTCGTGGAACACGGTCGTGCCGTCAGGCGCGGTATAGCGGATGGTAATGTGCTCGTTCGGCCGCTTCGGATTGGTGCAGCCTTTCGTCACGATCCCGCACTCGTTTTGCTTGTCGTGCGACGCGAGCGTGAACGCGCGGCTGCACTTCACTTCGGACGTCGACGTCACTTCCGTGCTTTGCGTGAGATGCACGTCCGCGGTCGTGCCGCCGAGAGGTACGAGTGTGTCGCCGCTCGCATACCAAGCCGTCGCGGTGATGCGCTCCCTCGAGCAGACCGGATATGTGAGCGGCGCCTGGATTGTCATCACCGCATCGACGCTGCCGCCGACCGGCACCCATGCCTTCTTCGGCGTGACCTCCGCCGTCCATCCATCCGGAACGTTGTCGGCGCGGAGGTAAACCATCAGGCCGCGGTCGTACGGATTGACGACTTTGAACGGATCGACGACCGGCGGGTATGGGCTATGCGAGGCGATGTCGTATTGCTGGATGTTCTCCTGCGAAGCCTGGTTGTACGGATTGCTGTCGTTGGTGACCTGGGCGATCTTCACTTTAACGCAGGAGTGCACCGCGTCGGGATTCGAGACCGGATCGGGCGTCCACTCGACGAACACCGGCACGCCGGCGTCGGTGGGCGGGAGATCGGCGATCTCGACAAACTTGTGCTTGTTGAAGGCGATGTTGCCGCCGGTGTCGGGATCGACCGAGGCGCCGTCGGCGGCGTGATACGGATCGGAGAAATAGAAGTCGACGCGCACGTTGTGCGCGGTGCCGGAGCCGTGGTTGTACACCCGTGCGTACACCCGGTTGTTACGACCGGCGATGGGGTGATCGCCGCGATCGGCGGGTGTGCGCGGCGGCGTGGCCATCTCGTCGAAGCCGCAGACGCCGTCGTGACAGTCGTCGTTGTCGATCCAGATGTCGGGGCTTTCCCAGTAACCATTGGCCGGATTGATCCAGACGTCGTTCGTCGGTGAGGGCGTGTATCTCACACGCACGCGGAAGTCTTCGCTGCCGGTTGGTGCGAGCGCCTCGACCTGCAGCCCCGAGCCGTCGACGTTCGAGAGGATGCTCGCGCCGCCGGGCACGAGCGCCGCGTTGGTCAGATCATCATCGCTCGGCGTGACGTCGACGATGCGCGCGGGACCGAAGCCCTGCCCGATCCATTCGTTGACGTAGTAGACCAGCACGCCCGGCGCGGGGATGTTGATGTCGAACGTGCCGGCCTTGCGCCGTCCTTCGACCCAGTACGACACTTTTTCGTTCTCGACGGTGGCGCCGGGCGTCGTGCCGATTTGAATCGCGATGGGATTGCCGGCGGTGTTCGTCTCCTGTCCGAAGATCGGAATCGTCTCCTCGAACGTGTTGCCCGCACCCGGATACGGAATAAAGCGGACGTTGTTCGCAGTGGTGGCGCGGTCCGTCCACGGCGGACGGTGTTTCTCCCACGCGAACACGTGCGTGTTGGGAAAGGCCGTCCCCGCCGCGTCCTGGGCCATGTTCGACCAGCCGTTCGCATAGCGGCGAGGGAACGCCACGCCCTGGTGTGGATAGAGATCGATCAGGCCGAAATGATGGCCGATGGCGTGATTGAACTGCGCCTGGGTCTGATCGAAGCGATGCACCGAGACGGACATCCGTTTCCGCCCGAATCCTGACGGAAGGTCGTACGGCCACGGTCCGGTGGTCGCCCATTCCTGCGCGCCGCGCGCCTCGCCGCCGGAGCCGTTGTCGTTGGTGATGATGATCAGCCGGTCGGTGGTCGTGAAGTCGGTGCCGGGAAGCTGGGCAATGACGTCGTCGACGAGGTCGATGAGCATGTTGCCGTTGGTGCTGTCATAGTAGCTCGCGCGCGTGCCGGGAAGCTGGATCCAACCGACCGGCGTGGTGCCTCCGAGCGTCGCCGCGCCGTAGGAGATGTCGGAGAGATAGGTGCTCGTATCGGTGATGCGCGTCGTCACCTGCGCGGACGAGATCGGCGACGCGGGAAGCGACGCTTCGTTGAAGCGCGCGAGCACGACCATCGTTTGCTGCGTGCCGGTCACCGGTGGCAGCATCGGACAGTCGGCGTCCTGATAGATCTTCCGATCGACGAAGACCTGGCAGAGCTGCGCGAGATGCGAGCCGGCGTAGAGCTGCATGTCCGCAGTCATGATCGCGTCGGCGCCGTCCTTGAACGTCAGACCGTAGGGGACATTGAAATGACTCTGCAGGATCAGCCGGTCGGCGGTGGTCTTGCCGATCGTCCGAAGGATGTTCCAAAGCGCCTGCGACCATATCTCGCCTCTGATGTGCGGGTCGGTGGAAGAGTTGTAGTCGTCCATCGTCAGGCCGGTGTCGAGGCGGCGCAGGCAGACGCCGTCGCCGCGAACTTTCGCCCAGATGGCAAAGCACGGGATGTCGGCACCGGCTGCGGTGAGCTCGTTGAGAAAAACACTCACGCCGAGGTAGTCGCCAAAGCCCTCCCCCATCGCCTCGGGCGTGCCGACAAGGCGGTACTTGCCATTCGTCTGGTTGTCCTGAATGGAGTGCCCATACTCATGCACCACCGCCTCCGCATCCTCGGCGATGAGAACCGTGCTCCTGCCGAAGCCGAGGTATCCGGCGCCGGGAGGGCTAGCGACGTAGTGCGCATTCAAAGTGTCGCCGAATCCGCGCGCGTCAAGCCGGATCTGCCGGTTGTTGATGTCGATGAATCCGAGCGACTGGATGTATCGCTCGACGCGATCGATGTGGAAGAGGAGGTTGGTTTCGGCAAAGTCGTTTCCACCGCGATTGAAGTTGAACCCGGTGGCCGAGGCATTGGTCGTCGGCGTATTCGACGGCGACTCCATGTCGACGATCGTGGCGAACGGCGTGGTGAGGCGAAAGAGGCCGTCGCCTCCGGCCGGATCGAGATTCGGCAGGCCGGCCGTGAAATAGGGATTCGGATTCGTGGTCGGCACCGTAGAAGCGGTGAAGGAGTTGTTGTTGAGTGAATGGTTCGGGTCGGGCATGAAGACGGTTCCCCGGCCGTCGACGCTCTGACTGAAGGTGATGATGCTGAGAATTTCGCCGCTCTGCGCGTCGATGATGAATTGCCACCACCCGTACGGATTCTTCGCCTTCACCTCGACGCGGAACGTCCGGACGATCCCCTGCTCTGTGGCGTAGAGGAGGTCGTCGTCGACCTTCGGCGCGCCATCGAGCTGGAGTTCCGAGTGCGGGATCGCTTTCAACTGGTGCAGCGGTTTCGATCCGCCCATACCGCGGTCGTTCGCGGCGAGATCGAGGAATCGCTCGATGGCGATCTCGGTGGCACGCTCGGGTGTGATTGTCGCGGGCGCGAGACTCCCGGCGATGGGTTGATAGGTATTCTTCACCATCAGCATGCGTCCGCGCTTGTCGAGGCTGACCACGACGCGCGCGTTCTCCACCGGCTTTCCTTCGACGGTCTGCTGCCATTCGACCGACGGACCGCCGAGGTGCGTCTTGTCGGAGATCAGCTTCATGTCGCTGAGATCGGACTTCACACCGAAGAGCTGGGCCCATTCGGCGAGGAAGCGGCGCGCGGCGTCGGCCGGCTTTCCCTCGTACGGCCGCGTGCCGCTGCCGATCAACGACGTGATGCGGTTCCCGTCCGCCGACCAGCGCACGACCCAATTGCGGCCGTTCTGCTTGTAAAAGCCAGCGAGGCGATCATCGGGGCGAGTGGTTGCTGAAGAGAGAGTGAGGGAGAGTGAAAAAATGACAAAACACAGGCCTGCGAAACGGGATCGCATGAGTTCCTTCCTCGTTAGTGAGTAGTGATGGGAGGAAGGAATTCGTTACATGCCGAGCGGAGCGAAGGGCGTCTTTGCCTGTCGAATGTGGTATGAACGATTCGTGCGTCCTGATCGTGATAGTTATGATGATCGTGGGCGTGCGCATGCCCGACTGTCTCATTTCGTAGCCCTGCGGTGCGTGACGGGAGAGGAGTTGGCGCGGCGGGAACTGCCGTCGCAGCAGCCCACAACGGGGATCATTATTCCCGAGATGAACCACGACGTCTCTTTGCTCGGCACCGAGACCGGCGAGGCGGCGAGACTCTTCGCATCCTCCCCGAATGAGCACCGTCGGTTAGCGTTCGTCCTACGATCGCGACCACCCTTCGCACTGCAACACGCAATGCCAGTACGTTGAAAGCCAGCGCCACGTCAGTGCAACCGATCGCGTCAAGGCGGATGGTCGGAGATGAGGGGTAGTCTCGTGAGCTGAGGTCGTAGCTCAGTCGTTTAGACCTCCGCTCTGTCACACCGGAGCTCGCGGGTTCGAGCCCCGCGGCGGACGAGCGCGGCTGATGTCCAGACCTACGGCTTCCACCGCACGCCCACCCACCCTCGTACTTTGCGAGTGAGGCGCACTTGCGCGACGCCGGCGGTCAGTTGAAACCCTGGCGTTTTGACTAGCGGCATTGGCGGGACGGAGACATTGGTCTCGATGCCGAGAAGATCGATGTCGGTGCCGAGGTGATGGCGTTGCCAGAAGGCGGTGAGGCCTGAGGCTCCGATCGTGAGGCGTTCGCCGCGGTAGTTGGGGCTGGAGAACGAAGAGCGTCCGAAGGCGGGATCGAGAAGGCGCTCGATGAGGAGGGAGTCGGGCTCGATCGTGGAAGGGGTGCCGCCTAGTGTGAGGTGGCGGCCGGCAGTCCAGGCGGCGCCGAAGGTCAGTCCTCCAGTGCGGATGGAGGCGCGGGCGGTAGCGTGGAGATGATTGGCGGAGTCGGCGGCGACGTCGATCCGTTCGGAGGTGATGCGGCGTTGATGCGTGGCGTAGTGCGCATCGACGAAGGCGCGGTTGCGGTGTTGGGCGGCGAGGGCGCCGGCGCTGATGGAGAGGTGCGACAGCGGAAAGACGGCGTCGCGGGTGGCGCGGAGCTCGAGGCCGCGTGTTTCGCGTATGTCGAATGCGTGTGCGGCGATGGCGATCGGGAGGCCGCGCCAGGTCGAGGCGATGGCGAATCCGCGCGGCATATCGCGGGTGCCGAGCGCGCCGAGGATTAGGGTGTCGAGACGGCCGACGACGTCGCCGAGGCGGAGGCCGAATTCGGTGGTGCTGCCGAAGGGGGTGTATTGGCCGCCGAAGACCGTCGAGACTTCCTGGCGCCCGAGGGCGTAGGGGCGCGGTAGGACCGGGTCGTCGTGGACGGCGACCGGCGTGGCGGGCGGCGGCGGCGGAAGGGCGGGAACGAGGGAACGATCGAACGTGAGCGTTTGCGGCGGCAGCGGCGCCGGATCGGCGAGGCGGCGCACGACGAAGCCGTCGGGATCGAGCGACATGAAGTAGAGCGAGCCGTCGGATGATGGAGCCGGCGAGAGGGCCATGCCGGCGCTGCGCGTGACGAACGACGCGCCGGATTGGTCGACCCGCGCGATGTCGATGAAGCCGCGGCCGGCGACGGCGGCGAAGAGCGTGCCGGAGGGTCCCCATTCGGGAGAAAACGCTCCGACGATCGGCAACGGGGCAGGCTTCTGAAAAGCACAGACAAGAGTGTCTGTGCCACACGGCTTGCCGTCGACGGCGACGCGCCACTCGCCGTTCGCGTGCTCGGCCCAGGCGATGCGGCCGTCGGCGGCGGCGCGCGGATGCGAGTAGACGACGTCGAGCGACGGCTCGGTTCGCGGCGTGACCGCGCCGGTCGTGAGATCGACGATCACGATCTGCGATTGGCCGAAACGGCTGCGGACGGCGACGGCGTGCGTGGCGTCGATCGGATCGGCGTCCTTTACGTCGGCGCGATGTGTGAGGCGTTCCGTTTGTCCCGTCGCCGGATTCCAGCGGAAGAGATCGTGGTGAAGGAAGCCGTCGGCGTCGGGCTGCTTGTGCGTGTAGATGATCGACAGGCCGTCGCGTGTCCAGCGCGGATTCTCGATGTCGCCGCCGCCGGGTGGTTTGTACGAATGCAGCGGCTTGCGCGGGAATGGCTTCGTGCGAATCGGCGCGACGTCCTGCGGATCGCGGCGCAGCATCTCGGCGATGCGTTTGGCGTTCTTCGTTTCTTCCTCGTTCGGACCGGTCGAATAGACGGCCAGCGTGGCCTCCCCTTTTGCGTTGCGAAGGACCATGGCCAGCTTCGTTCCGTCGGGCGAGACGGTGGGATCGCCGCTGCCGCGCGACGTCTCCTGCCAAAGCTCGCCCTCCTTCCAGCCGCCGGCGCGGGCAACGGTCATCGCGTTCGACGACAGCTCCGCCGTGAATTGTCCGTAGAGACGTTGCGGGGTATCGCCGAAAACGCCGGCGAAGGCGGCGTCGAAACTGCGGCGCTGGCGCGCGGTCATGCGCGCCCAGAGGTTGCGAAGCGAATCGGGTCCGCGTTTCTCGACGAGCCATTCGAGGAAGGCCGATCCGGCCAGGTAGGCCATGGACATGCCGAGGAATCGGCGGTCGGAGTCGAGCTGGGCGTAGGTGGGGAGCTGGCCGTTCATCGCCCACGTGCGCAGCACCGCGGCGCGCATGGCGCCGGACGGACGGCCGCTGCCGGTGATGCGCCCTTCGATCAGCGTCGCGTAGCCTTCCAGCAGCCAGCGCGGCGCGTGCAGCGTGATCGGATTCAGCGGGAGGAGATGCGCGAGCGCGCGATCGAACGGATTGCGCGACGGCCGGAGGAGATGCACGAGATGCGCGGTCTCGTGAACGGTGAGCAGATCGATCCAGTTCGAGTACTCGCCGATCTGCGTCTCCGGCTCGGGCGGCTCGGCGTAAAGCACGATGCGCGGCGTGTCGAGCAGGGCGATGGTGATGCCGTTCGCGTCCGCGCTCGGATTCTCGATCACCACGTCGGTGACCGTCTCCGGCGCGAAGCCGACTTCCGCGACGACGGCGGCGCGCACCGACTCCAATCTCGCCGCCGCGCGCGTGGCCCACGCTTCGTAGGCGGCCGGATAGTGCACGCGAAAATGCGGCATGGCGATGGTCCGCCAATCGTCATGCTGCGCCTGCGCGCAAAGGGTTGCAGCGACGAAAAACGAGATCAACGCGAGGCGGCCGATCATGCAAAAATGCGCCCCATGAAACGAATCGCCATCGTGCTCGCCACGCTCATCGCCATCACCGTCAACGCTCAGGAGAAGCCGCACATCATGCTGGTCATGCACGGAGGGGCGGGAACGATCACGCGCGGCAGTATGACCGCTGAGATGGAAACGCAGTACCGCGACGCGCTGTCGCAGGCGCTGAAAACCGGCCAGGCGGTGCTGAGGAAAGGCGGCTCGAGCATCGACGCGGTCGAAGCGAGCATCCGCATCCTGGAAGACTCGCCGCTCTTCAACGCCGGCAAGGGCGCCGTCTTCACGCACGAGGGGAAGAACGAGCTCGACTCGGCCATCATGGACGGCAAGACGAAGAAGGCGGGCGCGGTGGCGGGCGTGACCATCATCCGCAATCCGATCACGGCGGCGCGCGCGGTGATGGAGAAGTCGCCGCACGTGATGATGGTCGGCCGCGGCGCGGAGCTGTTCGCCACGAAGATGGGGCTGGAGATCGTCGACCCGTCGTACTTCTGGACGGAGCGCCGCTGGAAGGGATTGCAGCAGGAGCTTCTGAAAGAACAGCAACGCCAGGCCAATCCGCACGCGTCGATCAAGTCAGACGACGAAACGCGGCACGGCACAGTCGGCGCGGTAGCGCTGGACGCGGCCGGTAATCTGGCCGCGGGGACGTCGACCGGCGGCACGACGAACAAGCAGTACGGCCGCGTCGGCGACTCGCCGATCATCGGCGCGGGAACGTACGCGGACAATGATTCGGTCGCGGTGTCCTGCACCGGCACGGGCGAATTTTTCATCCGCTGGACGGTGGCGCACGACATCGCCGCGTTGTACCAGTACAAGGGGATGACCGTGCAACAGGCCGGTGATGAGGTGATCCACAAGAAGCTGGAGCCGGTCGGCGGCGACGGCGGCGCGATCATCCTCGACCGCAAAGGCAACTTCGCGATGCCATTCAATAGTGAAGGGATGTATCGCGGATGGATCGGCGCGGATGGGGTACCGCACGTATTCATTTACAAGGAGTAACGATCCGCAGATGACGCAGATGGACGCAGATTTATCCCCGCCAACCGCCCACTCGCCCACGCCCACTGAAAGTTGAATCCGCCGATGCGGCCGTCGACGTCGAGGATTTCGCCGCAGAGGTAGAGGTTCGGGCACATCCGCGATTGCATCGTCGCAACATCGATCTCCGATAACGGCACGCCGCCCGCCGTCACCTCGGCATACTCGAATCCGCGATCGCGAACGACCGGCAGCGTGTAGTCGACGAGATCGCGCACGATCCGGCGCCGATCGTCTTTCGGTAATCGGCCGAGAGCCGTTTCCGGCGCGAGCCGCGCCAGAAGGCGGTCAGGAAGACGCAACACGCTGCCGATGGTCGCGTGCGGATTTCGTTTGGCCGTCGCGATCAGCGACGCATCGACCGACTCGAAAGTCTCCCCCGGCAGAAAGTTCGCGGAGAGCGTCGCCGGCTGGTGCGCGATCCAGTGGCGGCTGATGTCCAGCACCACCGGGCCGCTCAGCCCAAAGTGCGTGAAGAGCATCGAGCCGTGATGGCGCTGCAGGATTCGTCCGGTCGGTGATTTCACGGCCAGCTCTGCATCGACCGAAATCCCGCTGAGATCCGCGATCCAGTGGCCCTTTTCTACGACCAGCGGCACGAGCGCGGGAAACGTTGGCGTGACTGTATGACCGAGTGCGCGCGCCAGCGCATATCCCGATCCGTCGCTGCCCGTCTTCGGCACCGAACGGCCACCGGCGGCGAGGATGACGCGGCCGGCGCGAATCTCATCATTGATAATGAAGCCGCGCTCGATCGACTCCACGCGCATGTTGGTGACGATCTCGACGCCTTCCGCCGCACGCAGCAACGCATCGACGACATCGCGCGCCCGATTGCTGACCGGGAAAAGCTTGCCCGTCTCTTCACGCTTCAGCGGGACGCCGAGCTCTTCGAAGAATGCGATCGTCGCAGCGACGTCGAACGTCCGCAACACCTTCGCGATGGCGTTCCGGCTGCCGTTGAAGTCCTCGGCGCGCACGATCTCATTCGTCACGTTGCAACGTCCGCCGCCGGAGATGAGGATCTTCGCGCCGATCTTCTTCGCGCCGTCGAGGGCCACCACGCGCGCGCCGCTCCGCGCAGCCGCGATCGCCGCCATCAACCCCGCGGCTCCGGCGCCGATCACGGCGACGTCGTATTTCTCAGACATCGTTCACGCCGAAGAGATTCTCACCACAGAGGCACAGAGGACACAGAGGTCTTTCTCTGTGATCTCTGTGTCTCTGTGGTGCAATGCTTTTGGCCGCCTCCGCGTGACAACACCGAAACACGATTCTACCGGCGAACCCGCTACCATTCGCCGCCATGCTTCGCAGAACCTTCGCCCTCCTCGTCTCCTTACTCATCGTCCCGGCCGCGCTCTTCGCGCAGAAGCCGCTCGATGCCGCGCAGATTCAGCTCGCGCTCAAGAAGCTCACCGTCGTCGGCAGCGCGCTTTATGTGGCAGCGCATCCCGACGACGAGAACACCGCCCTCATCGCCTACCTCGGCAACGAGCGGCTCTATCGCACCGGCTACCTCTCGATGACGCGCGGCGACGGCGGGCAAAATCTCCTCGGCGACGAAAAAGGGGAACTGCTCGGCGTCATCCGCACGCAGGAGTTGCTGGCCGCGCGGCGCACCGACGGCAGCGAACAGTTCTTCACGCGCGCGCTCGACTTCGGATTCTCCAAAGGTCCCAAGGAGACGCTGGCCATCTGGGATCACGACCTGATTCTGGCCGACGTCGTATGGAACATTCGCCGCTTCCAGCCGGACGTGATCATCACCCGCTTCCCGACCACCGGCGAAGGCGGGCACGGACACCACACCGCGTCCGCGATTCTGGCCGGCGAGGCGTTCACCGCCGCTGCCGATCCGAGCAAGTTTCCCGAGCAGTTGAAGTACGTCGGGGTTTGGCAGCCGAGGAGGTTGTTCTTTAATCGGTTTGGTTTTCAGCCGGTCAAGCCGGACGATCCCTCGGTCGCGAACTCGCTTCGCGTCGACATGGGCGCGTTCAATCCGCTCCTCGGCCGCTCATACACCGAGATCGCCGCGGAAAGCCGGAGCATGCACAAGAGCCAGGGCTTCGGCGCGGCCGAGCGGCGCGGAACGTTTTTCAACTACTTCGACCAGCTCGCCGGCGATCCCGCCAAGTCGGATCTTTTCGAAGGCATCGATACTTCGTGGTCGCGCTATCCGGGCGGCGAGGCGATTGGGAAAGTGCTGCAGCAAGCCTCCGATTCGTTCGATCCAAAGAATCCCGCCAAAACCATCCCGCTGCTGCTGCAGGCCTACGACCTTCTCGACCGCCTTCGCGCCGGCGGCGCGTGGGCGTCGACGCCGTGGGCCGATGTGAAGCAGCGCGATCTGCTCAACGCCATCCGCGCCTGCGCCGGAATCTCCATCGACGTCGCCGCCGGCGATTCGTCCGTCACCGCCGGAAGCGCCATCCCGGTCAGCGTCAGCGTCGTCAACCGCTCCGACTATCCCTTCACCCTTTCCATGGTCGCGTCGCGTTACGCCGATCCGAGCAAGGGCGTGAACGCGCCGCTGGCCAACAACGTCCCGATCAAGACGGATTTGTCGATCAAGGTTCCGGCCGATTTCCCGATCTCGCAGCCGTACTGGCTGCAGAAGCCGCCGAACAAAGGGTCGTACGTCGTCGACGACCAGCGGCTGATCGGCATCCCCGAAAACGCGCCCGCCATTCCGATCGTGGTCACGCTGACCGACAACGCCATGCACACGATCATCTTCGAAGTGCCGGCCGTCTATCGCTGGACCGATGCGGTGCAGGGCGAGCGCACGCGCGCGGTGGACGTCGTGCCGGCCGTGACTGCGAACCTCGCCGCGCCCGTCTACGTCTTTCCCGACGTGCAGGCGAAGCCGGTCACCGTGTTGGTGCGCAATGTCAACGCCACCGGTCCGGTCACCGTGCGGCTTCGCGTTCCGGACGGCTGGGCTTCCACTCCTGCCTCGACCTCCGTCAGCTTCGCGAAAAAGGGTGAAGAGGCGCGCGCTACGTTTCAGATCAAGCCGCCAGCCGGCGAGTCAAACGCGTTGGTGCGGGCCGAAGTTGAGACTTCGGATGGAAAGAAGATCGACGTCGGCGTCACGAACATCGACTATCCGCACATCCCCGCGCAACGCATCTTCAGCGACGCAAGCGCAAAGCTGGTCCGCGCCGACATCAAGAAGCGCGGAACGCGCGTCGGCTACGTCATGGGCGCCGGCGACGAAGTCCCGACCGCTCTGCGCCAGGTCGGCTACGACGTCACGCTGCTGACCGATGACGATCTCGATCGCGGCGACTTCGCCAGGTACGACGCCATCGTCACCGGCGTGCGCGCCTACAACGCCCGGCCGCGCATGCGCCTCGCGCATCCGAAGCTGATGGAGTACGTGAAAAACGGCGGAACGCTCGTCGTCCAGTACAACAGCACCAATCCGCAGCCGCTGCTGGTCGACGTGCCTGGACCGTATCCGTTCAAAGTCAGCACGGATCGCGTCACGGTCGAAGAGGCGCCGGTTCGCTTCGTTCATCCCGACTCCCCTCTGCTCAACGTGCCGAACAAGATCACGCAGGCCGATTTCAGCGGCTGGGTGCAGGAGCGCGGCCTCAACTTCGTCAGGGATTGGGATCCGCAATACCAGACCGTCCTCGCGTCGAACGATCCCGGCGAGCCGGAGAAAGAAGGCGGCGAGTTGTACGCGCACTACGGCAAGGGCACATTCATCTACACGAGCTATGCGTGGTTCCGGCAGCTGCCGGCGGGCGTGCCGGGCGCGTACAAGATGTTTGTCAATCTCGTTTCCGCGAAATGAGGAACTGGCTGTCGGCTGTCGGCTCTCGGCTGTCGGGAAAGACGGAGACGATGGAAGTCCCGACAGCCGACGGCCGACAGCCGACAGCCCGTGAACCCAACTGGCGCCTGCTCTACGGCGCCGTAATCATCGAGCTCGCGCTCCTCATCATCATCTTCTACGCCTTCACGAAAGCGTTCGCATGAGGACGATCGACTGGGTCGTCCTCATCGGCACGCTCGCGGTCATCGTCGCCTACGGCACATGGAAAGGGCGGCACAAGAAAGACCTGCACGGCTATCTCCTGGCCGGACGCGAACTGAAGTGGCCGACCATCGCGCTCTCGATCATGGCCACGCAGGCCAGCGCGATCACGTTTCTGTCGACGCCGGGCCAGGCCTACACCGACGGCATGCGCTTCGTGCAGTTCTACCTCGGCCTGCCGATCGCGATGGTGATCCTCTCCATCACCGCCGTGCCGATCTACCACCGCCTGAAAATCTTCACCGCGTACGAATACCTCGAGACGCGATTCGGCGTCGGCACGCGCACGCTCACGTCGCTGCTGTTCCTGATTCAGCGCGGCCTCTCCACCGGCATCACGCTCTACGCGCCGGCGCTCATCGTCTCCGTCATCCTCGGCTGGAACATTCACGTCACCAACGTCGTGGTCGGATTGCTGGTGGTGATCTACACCGCATCCGGCGGGACGAAAGCGGTCAGCCGCACGCAGGTCCATCAACTCCTGATCGCCCTCGGCGGGATGGCAGTCGCGCTCATCATCGCCATCCACTCGCTGCCGCAGGACGTCACGCTCGTCGAAGCCTTCCGCGTGGCCGGACGCATGGGCCGCCTCAACGCCATCGACTTCCGCTTCGATCCGAAGACGCAATACAACTTCTGGTCGGGCCTCATCGGCGGCGCATTCCTGGCGCTTTCGTACTTCGGAACGGACCAATCGCAGGTCCAGCGCTACCTCACCGGATCGTCGATCACCGAAAGCCGCCTCGGATTGCTCATCAACGGCATGGTCAAAGTGCCGATGCAGTTCTTCATCCTCTTCGTCGGCGCGATGGTCTTCGTCTTCTACCAGTTCGTCGCCCCGCCGCTCTTCTTCAACACCGTCCAGCGCGCGAAGGTCAGCACGAGCCAGTACGCCAGCGAATACGAAAAACTCGAAGCGCAGCATCAGACGCAGTTCACCGAAAAGCGCGCCGATGTGAAGCGCCTGCTGACCGCGATGCGCGCGCACGACGACGCCGCCACAGCGGCCGCAACCGCCGCGCTGCGCAACGTGCAGGAGCGCGAGACCGCCACCCGCACCGCCGCCGCGTCGCTCATCAACCGCACGCAGCCCGGCGCCGACAACAGCGACACGAACTACATCTTCCTGACCTTCGTCATCGACTATCTCCCTGCCGGCGTGGTCGGACTCGTGCTCGCGGCGATCTTCTGCGCGGCGATGTCGGCGACGTCATCCGGCCTCAACTCCCTCGCCTCGACGACCGTCGTCGACATTTTTCGCCGACTCGGCAAGCCGCACGCGACCGACGCCGAATGCGTGCGCCTCTCGAAACTGGCCACGATCGCCTGGGGACTCTTCGCCATCGCCTTCGCCGAATTCGCCAACCGCCTCGGCTCGCTCATCGAAGCGGTCAACAAACTCGGCTCGCTCTTCTACGGAACGATCCTGGCGATCTTCCTGCTCGCGTTCTACACGAAGCGCGTCAGCGGCACCGCCGCCTTCCTCGGCGCGCTGATCGGAGAAGCCGCCGTGGTCTGGTGCGCCGTCGCCACCGACCTGGCCTGGCTCTGGTGGAACGTCATCGGCTGCGTGGTGGGCGTGGCAGCCGCGCTCATCGTGCAGCGCTTCGTCCCGGAGCAGGATCTGCGTGTATCTGCGTCATCTGCGGATGAAGTTTTCGATCCGCAGATGAGCGCAGATTGACGCAGATCTACTTTTTCCAGTCGTTGATCGAGCTCTGAATTTCTCCGGCGAGCTCTTTGTCATTCGGGCCGGCCAGTTTCAGCGCGGACTCACCCGTGGCGATCGCGCCGGCTTTGTCGCCGTTCTTCGCCTGGATGCGCGCTTTCAGATAGAGGTTCGACATCGTCTGCTTCACCTTCAGCGACTGATCGGCCCACATCGCGGCCTGCGCGATGTTGCCGGCATCGAACGCGAACGAGGCCGCACGATACGGCGTCTGAAAATCGGTAGCCGCGGCTCCGGCCACGGCGGCATTCGCGTCGGCCATCACCTTCGCGGTCGTGTTCGTACCAACCGTGAACGGCACGGAGACGTTCTCCCATCGGATGGCCACCGTCGCGGCGTCATTGGAGACCTGCGGGAACTCGATCGTCATCAGCTCGTGGAACGGCGACTTCTCCGGCTTCGCCGTCACGCGCAGCGCGTCGTCGGCCTGCTTGTAGTTGAACGAGCCCCACTGCTTGGCCGTCTTGTTGAAGATGATCGTCCACGAATCCTTCCCCGGAATCGTGTGCAGCGAATACGTCCCCTTCGGCAGCGGCTGGCCGTTGATGGTGACGTCGTCGCTGAACGAGATCTGCGTGGCCTCATTCGCGCCGGTGCGCCAGACCTGGTCGTACGGCACGAGGCCGCCCCAAATCGTGCGTCCCTTCACCGCCGGACGGCTGTAGTCGACGGTGATGTCGGTCAGGCCGACGGTGGCCGTGGTGACCATGTGCTGCGAAACGCGCGGCAGTTTGAGTGCCGGCGCGGCCGTCTGGGCCGCGAGGACTGCGGGAAAGAGAAGAGAACAGATCGCAATGAACTTGCGCATGGAAAACTCCTTTCGATTTCGAAACCGCGCGTGATCCTAGCAAAAGCGCGGCGCGGGTCGCGATAAACTGATGGAAACGGGTGTCGGCTCTCGGCTGTCGGGTGTCGGGAAAACCAATCTTCGATCTTCCCGACACCCGAGAGCCGACACCCGACACCCATTCGCCATTCCAAGGAGAAACCATGGTTGCCATCCGCTTCACCGGAAACTACGAAGATCTGTCCACCGATCGCGGGTATCAGTTCAAGTTCTTCTGCGAGAAGTGCAACAACGGCTACATGTCCAGCTTCAAGACCTCGACGATGGGCGTCCTCGGATCGGCCGCGCGCGTTGCGGGCAGTCTGTTCGGCGGCGTCTTCGGAAGCGTGGCCGACAGCACCTACGAGGTGCAGCGCGCCGTCGGCGGCCCCGCGCACGACAGCGCGCTCAAAGATGCCGTCAACGAAATCTCGCCGATCTTCAAGCAGTGCACGCGCTGCGGCAACTGGGTCTGCGAGCCGATCTGCTGGAACAAGAAGGCCGGCCTCTGCGAAACCTGCGCGCCCGATCTCGACGAAGAGATGGCTGCCGCGCAAGCCGAGGCCGCGAGGGAACAGATTCAAACGAAGGCGCGCGAAGTGGACTGGACGAAGCAGCGCAAGATCGATCAGGTCTCCGGTGCCGTTTGCGGCTCATGCGGCGCGAAGTCGCAGGGCGGAAAGTTCTGCCCCGAATGCGGCACCGCGTACAACGCCAAAAAGAAATGCGGCAGCTGCGGACATGAAGCCGAGGGGACGCCGAAGTTCTGTCCCGAGTGCGGAGGAAAGTACTAGGTCAGTTCAACGCGATGACTCACAGCACAGACAGGAGTGTCTGTGCCACACTCGCTGTCCCTTGTGGCACAGACACTCCTGTCTGTGCTGTGAGTTTTCGAACGACTGTTTCCTGATTACCGCTCCCTCGCAATCGCAATTTGCTGTTCCAGAAAATCGCGAAACGAAATCCCCGCTTCGTGCAACTGCTGCGGCACGAGCGAACTGGTCGTGAGCCCCGGCAGCGTGTTCAGTTCGAGAAAGTACACGCCCTCGGGGCTCGCGATCAGATCGCTGCGCGAGTACCCCTCGCAGCCGAGGGCGATGTGCGCGGCGAGGGACATCGCCTGCGCTTCGTCGCGCATCGCGTCGGGGATTTTCGCCGGACAGATTTCGCGCGTTCCTTTGCCGAGGTACTTGCCTTCGTAGTCGAATCGCGCGCCGGGATCGGTTTCAATTTCGATGACCGGCAGCGGGAAAGGACCATCGCCGCCTTCGATCACGCCGACGGTGAGCTCGCGTCCGGCGATGAACTGCTCGACGATGTAGGGCACGTTGGCGACCTGCGGAATCTCGCTCCCCTGCTCGACGAAAAAAAGTCCGCGCGATGATCCGCCGGCCAGCGGCTTGAGGACGAGTTTTTCGTGACGCTGCAGCATGCCGACGATCGTCTGATCGATCGTGCGGACGTCGTGCACCACGCGCGATTCCGCGATACGGACGCGATCCTTGACGATCTCCTTCGCCCGTCCTTTGTCGAACGCCGCGGCGCTCGCGGCGGAGCCGGAGCCGGTGAAGGCGATGCCGCGCGCTTCCATCATCCGCTGGACCGTTCCGTCCTCCCCTTCTCCGCCGTGGAGCGCGAGGAGGAAGACCGGATCGTCGACCGGTAGCGTGTCGAGCGCCATCTCCAGATCGGGCCAGATGGCCGGCCGCGATGGCTGGAAGTCGTTCGTGAACGGATTCGGATGCGCGAGCAACTCCTCGCGATTGACGTCATACACCGCGCCGTTCGGCGCCCAGAACCAGGCCAGCGGCGCGCCGAGCGTGCGCACGACGTTCTGCGCCGAGGCAACGGAAACGTGGCGCTCATCGCTGCGCCCGCCAAAGAGAACAATCACAGTCATGCGGGCGCGTTCTGCAATCGGTCTGCCTCTTAGTCGCCGCTTCCCACGGGATTGACCACCGTCACGCGCCCATCCACCTTCGGCGTCAACGGCTGCGGCATCGCCTTCAGCGCATCGATCAGCAACTCGCGGATCGGCCGCGAGTAATCGATCTTGATCCGGTCGGCAGGAATCGTTTTCATCAACGGCTCCAGCCCTTCGCCTGTGACGAGGAAATCGATCGTGGCTACGCGATAGAGCGAGTCGGGATCGAGTGGCTTGCCGTCGGCGAGTGTGACGGAGATCAATCGATTGCGCTGCGCGGCCGGCTTGTCGGAATCGCGCGACTCGTCGAACGTGTAGCGCAGTCCGCTCGTCTGCAGGATGCCGCGTCCGCCGCCGATCGAGGTGATCTCTAGCATCCGTTTCACCTGCGCGCCGGTGAGCGTCACCAGCGCCGGGAAATTGTCGAATGGCGACACGTCGAACATATGCGAGTAAAGGATCGTCCCGGCCGGCAGATCCGTGCGGATGCCGCCGGAGTTGAGGAAGGCGACGTCGGCTTTCATGTACGTGCGCATCGCGTCGGTCAGCAGATCGCCGAGCGGCGACTCGCGGTAGTAGCCGCGCTTGAAACGCTCCGTCGTGCGGATGCCGAGGTCCTGATTCTTCTTCACGGCGACCTGCTCGAGGTACGGCTTGAAGATGTCCGCGACCGCGGTCACCTCGGCTACCGGTTTCCCCTCCAGCTTCTTCGGCACGAGCGTCGCGCCGGCCGGCGCCTTTTTCGGATCGCATGTCTCCGTGTGCTCGAACACCTGCGCGCAGACCATCGTCAGCGGCGCCATCTCCGTCTTCGTCACCTTGTGCTGCGACGGATCGACGGTCATGTCGAGGATGGCGATCTCGCGTCCGTACGGCGACGGCTGCAGCGTGGCCACGCCTTCGATGTAGTGGCGAATGTTCGAATGCGTGTGGCCGGCGAAGTAGGCGTCGATCGTTCCTTTCGGCAGCGCCTTGAGATACCGCATCGCCTCCTGGTCCGTTTCGCAGCTCGACGAATCCTCGGGATTCATCTCGATGTTTTTGCAGCGCCCGCCCATGTGCGCGATGACGACGATGGCCGAGGCGCCGGCCTTACGCAGTTCTTTCGCAGCGGTGACCGTGGCCGCGACCGGATCGCCAAAGTTGAACGTGGCCACGTTTGCCGCCATCGTCGTCGCCGGCGTGTCGGGCGTCGACAAACCGATGATGCCGACCTTCACGCCGTTCGCCTCGATCATCGTGTAGCGCTTCGCCCACGACGGCGTTTTGCCCGTGGCCTTCTCCGTCAGATTCGCGGAGAGGAACGGGAACTTGGCCGCTTTCGCATTTTTCTTCAGCGCGCCGAGCGGATCTTCGTCATGCGTCCGCGCGACTGAATCGGGACCGACCGGACCGTAGTCGAACTCGTGATTGCCGACTGCCGCGGCGTCGTAGCCGAGGGCGTTGTACCCTTTCACCACCGGTTCGCCTTCGAAGAAGTTCGACTCCAGCGATCCTTGAAACAGATCGCCCGAGTCGACGGCGATCACTCGTCCATGATTCGCACGAAGCACATTGAGATATCCCGCGATCAGCGGCAGGCCGCCGTACGCCGGAGCGGTCTTCGACTCATGATGGCTGTCGTATGAGCCGTGAAGATCGGTGGTGCCGACGACGAAAACATGCACCGGCTGCGGATCGGCAGCGTACGCCGCGAATGCGGCGAGGAAGAGAACGAAGGGAAGGAGCCGTTTCATGGCGCGGAAGTATAGGTTGCTGTCATCCTGAGCCGCCGAAGCGACATAGCGCGAAGCGCGGAGTCGCGCAGGACGGTCGAAGGATCCCCGGCTGAAACCGCGGACGGGCGGCGGATCGTGCCAGAGCCGCCGCCCACCCGGGTTAGCAGCCGGGGATCCTTCGCCGTCCTCCGGCGTTCCGCGCTTCGCGCTCCAACGCCTCCGGCGGCTCTGGATGACAGTGAACAAACAGATGCTTTACCAAACCCTCGCCACCGCCGTCGCCGTCATCCACTTCGCGTTCATCGTCTTCGTGATCGCGGGCGGATTTCTGGTGCTGCGCTGGCCGGTGTTGAAGTGGATTCACCTCCCCGCTGCGTTGTGGGGAGCGCTCATCGAGATTGGCGGTTGGATCTGTCCGCTCACCATCCTCGAGAATGTGCTTCTGCGCAGGGCGGGCGCGGCTGGGTATGATGACGGCTTCGTCGCGCACCATATCTTTCGCGTGATTTACCCGAACGGTCTCACCCGCGGGATGGAATTCGCCATCGCCGCATTCGTCATCGCGATCAACGTCGCGGTATACAGGAAAGTGTTTTACTGAATGGATTTTTTAGCGATCCCGCAACACCCGGTCTCCACGACCGACAAGCCCTTCTCATCCCTCGGCCTGAGCGCCCCGATCCTCGGCATCATCGAAAAGATCGGATTTCAGAATCCGACTCCGATCCAGGCCGAAGTCATTCCGATCGCGCTCGAAGGCAAAGACATCATCGGCCTGGCGCAGACCGGCTCCGGCAAGACGGCGGCGTTCTCGCTGCCGCTAGCCGAGCGGCTCACGCATGGCCGCGGCGTGCGCGGCCTGATCCTCTCGCCCACGCGCGAGATCGCGCTGCAGACGAAGGCCTTCCTCGACGTCTTCGGCGTCAATCACGACCTCAACACCGCGTGCGTCATCGGCGGCGTGAAGATGAATCCGCAGACCGAGGCGCTGCGCAAACAGCCGGACATCATCGTCGCCACGCCCGGACGTTTGCTCGATCACGTTCGCCAGCGTCACGTGAAGCTCGACGAGATCGAAGAGCTCGTCCTCGATGAAGCCGATCACATGCTCGACCTCGGATTTCTCCCGCAGATGCGCGAGATCCTGCGCCTGCTTCCGCGCAACCGCCGCACGATGATGTTCTCGGCCACGATGCCCGACTCGATCGAGATGATCGCGAAGGAGTTCATGCGCGATCCGGTGCGCATCGACATCACGCCCGAGGGCGGCGCGGCCACCGGCATCACGCATCGGCTTTACGTCGTCAAGGAAGAGGACAAGCGCAACTGCCTGCTGGCGCTGCTCACCGAGGAGCTTGGGAGCACGCTCGTCTTCGTGCGCCGGAAGATCGACGCGGAGTGGCTGTACCACATCCTCCAGCGTCGCGGACATCCGGTGTCGCGCATTCACGCCGACCGTTCACAGGGACGCCGCGTGGAAGCGCTCGCGGGATTCCGGCAGGGACAGCACCGCATCCTCGTGGCGACGGACATCGCAGGCCGAGGGATTGATGTGCCGGGCATCGAGCACGTCATCAACTTCGACATTCCGGAGAACGTCGACGACTACGTCCATCGCGCCGGCCGCACCGCGCGCGGCGCGGCGCTCGGGATCGTGTCGACGATCGCGTCATGGCAGGACCTGCCGATGGTCCGCCAGATCGAAGAAGTCCTCGGCGAAAAGATCCCGCGCTGCAGCGTGCCGGGCATCGAGCCGTGGGTGGAAACGGAACGCGTGGCGGCGAAGCGACGTACGCGGGTGTGATTGTTCGACCGAAGGAATTACTTACGGCCAGCAGGACTTTGCCTTGCTCGCCGTTCCCCCAGTCGTTACACTCCGAAACAGGTAACGGGAAGCTTCGACAAACTACATGCGCATCGGAATCGACGCTTCTAATCTTCGCAGCGGGGGAAGTCTCACTCACATCGGCGAACTGCTCGCCGCGGCCGAGCCGGAAAGGTACGGGGTGACGCGCGTCGTCGTGTGGGGCGGCAGCGAGGTCCTGGACCGGCTGCCGTCGCGCGACTGGCTGGAGGGGATCTACGATCCGATGCTCGACCGGCCGCTCCCGATGCGCGTGCTGTGGCAGCAGACCAGGCTCGCGCAACTCGTCCGGCGCGCGGCCTGCGACGTGTTGTTCGTGCCGGGAGGGACGTACCTGGGCGACTTCCGTCCGTTCGTGACCATGTCGCGCAACCTTCTTCCGTTCGATATCCCGCAGATGTGGCTCTACGGCGTTTCGGCGAAGGTATTGAAGTTTCTGCTCCTCCGATTCGGTCAGACGCGAACGATGCGCAACGCCGCGGGAACGATCTTCCTGCATGACTACGCGCGCTCGCGCGTCATCCGGACGGTGAAGTCGCTGCTCGGTACCGAGGTGATCATCCCGCACGGCATCTCCGGCCGCTTCCGCGCCGAGCCGCGCGAGCAGAAGCCGCTCAGCGCCTACTCGAAGGAGCACCCGTTCAAGCTTCTCTACGTCTCCACCGTCGATGCCTACAAGCACCAGTGGCGCGTGGTTGAGGCGGTGGCGAAGCTGGTACGTAAAGGACTGCCGGTTTGCCTCGAGCTGGTCGGACCGCCTGACAACGACACGTCGATGGAACAGTTGAGGCGCGCCGTGAAGGATCTCGGCGCCGAAGCGTACGTGCGCTATCGCGGCCCCGTTCCGCACGCGGAACTGCCGACGGTCTACGCCGAAGGCGACGCCTTCGTCTTTGCCTCGAGCTGCGAGAATCTGCCGAACTGCCTGCTCGAAGCCATGAGCGCCGGTCTGCCCATCGCCTGCTCGAACCGGCTGCCGATGCCGCGAATCCTCGGCAAGGGCGGAGTCTACTTCGACCCGAACGATAGCGACGACATCGCGCGTTCGCTCGAGCAGCTCATCACCTCGCCTCAGGCGCGGCGGCAATTCGCCGCCATCTCGTACGAAAACGCGCAGCACTACAGTTGGAAGCGCTGCGCCGACGACACCTTCTCGTTTCTCCGGGCAGCCGTCGCGTGAGCGTTCCCTCTCGAGTGGCGGGGATCTGTCTCTCCGCCGCCATGCGCCTGGTTCCGCGCCGCCGGCGCTGCGAGGCGGCGCTGCGACTGGCCCGCGTCGCCGCGCCGTTGTTCCGCCTGAGCGAGCTATACCGGCGACAGGAGCGAAGCCGCGTCTCGGGCGCGCTCGACATCGCCACGCACATGGTGCTGCACACGCTGACGAAGAACGGCGTGCTCTTCGATCCGATCTTCGAGTTCGATGGCTTCGATGACTTCGTGCGGGCTTACCAGGAAGGCCGCGGCATTCTGCTGGTCGCGGCGCACAACGCCCTCAGCCTCCTGATCCTGCGGCGGTTTTACGACGCCGGCATTCCCTCCGTCACCATCAGCAGCGACGCGCTTCCCGTCCTCGGTACGCGATTCGACGCGCCAATCATCGATGCGTCGTCGCCCTTCCTGGTTGCGTCGCGGAGCCGGCTTCGCCGAGGAGAGATCGTCGGAGCCATGATCGACCGCAGCGAGCATCATCGAGACGGAGATGCGGAGCGGACCTTCGAGTTCGAGACAGCCAACGGCCCGGTGATCGTCGCTCCGGCCCTGCTGCACGTGGCGGCCCGGTGCGGTTCGAAGGTGGTGTTCGTCGAGGCCCACGCCGAAACCAGCGGACTGGCCGGCACGCTCGTCGTGGCAGCGAGTGCCGATGCGGACGGACTGACGCGGGAGTACATCGACTTCGTGCGCGCCCACCTTTCGTCGCGACTGGCCGGCACGGCGCTCGCGCACGCGGAAGCCGCCGTAGGAGCGCCGGCGTCGTGAAGCGAGCGCTCGTCGCCCTCGCTCTGCTTCATGTCACGCTGGCCATCCTGCTCTTCTCCGCCGGACGGATGCGGGTAGCGCCGGGAACGATCGATCAGAACGGGATCGTCGCCGCCTCGCCCGACAGCTTCCTTTATCGCCAGGAGGCCGCGCAACTGACCGCGACGCTGCTGCAACGCGGTCCGGCCGCCTGGCTGCGCGCACCGGCGGCGCTGCACGTCCGCCTGATCTCGCTTTCATTCGTCGCGCTGGCGCCACTCTTCGGCACCAGCACGCTCGCCGCCGAGCCCTTCAATCTGGTCTGCTACCTCGCCATCGTGCTGCTCGTCTTCGCCATCGCACGGGAGATCGCCGGCGCCTCCGCCGGGCGGATTGCAGCCGGCATCGTCGCGCTGTGGCCAACCTTCCTCTTTCACACGATGCAGTTCCTCAAGGACCCGCTCTTCATCGCCGGTGTGCTCGCGCTCATCCTGATCATGGTCACGTGGCTGACGCGCGAATACGATCCGCTGCGCGCGACCGGCGCGGCGTCCTTCGCAGTGGCAGCGGTCGCGGTCATGCTGCTGATCCGGCCGATGTTGGCTGCCGCCGTCATCGCGCTCGCGGTTTTCGGCCTGATCCTTCTTGTGGCACGGCAACTGAGCGAGAGGCGTCTGCTGATCTGGAATCTCTCCTGCGCACTGGCCATCCTTGGCGGGTCGGCGCTACTGCTGCTGCAGTCCGTGTACGTTCCTGAGAGAGTCAAGCTCGTTCCGTCGCCCGTGCGCGGAGAGGCGAAGTCGGCGAGCGGCGGCATCCGGGTGCCGGCGGTGGCGGTGTGGCACGCTCCATTGAGTCCGGCCAGCACGGAGATCGGAAGCGTGCGCGCCAAGTACAACCGCGCCAACCGCAGTTCCGGTTCCGCCATCGACACGAGCGTGCAGCTCGGAAGCAACGGCGACGTGATCGCTTACGCGCCGCGGGCCTTCGCCATCGGCATGTGGGCGCCGTTTCCGGCGATGTGGTTCGTGCCCGGACCGAGTGTCGGACGCCCGGGCCGGCTGCTCTCGGGCGCGGAGACACTGGGAATCTACGCGTGCGAGCTGCTGGCGCTGGCTGCCGTCGTCGTCGGCCGCCGGCGTCTGCCGGCTGTGATGCTGCTGATCAGCGCGGTGTTCGGCGTCACGCTGACGGCGATGGCGGTGTCGAATATCGGAACGCTCTACCGCTTCCGCCTTTCCTTCTGGATGTTGTTCATCATTGCGGGCGTGGCCGGATGGGAGGCCCTTCGCGAATCGGCGCTGAAACGCACTGCCCCGGTCTTCCTCGCGCTGGTGCTCCTCGGCTGCCGGCCCGCTTCGATCGACGGCAAACGGATCGCTGTGAAGAACCTGACCGGCGTGAAAGTCCGGGCCATCTACATTTGTCCCACGGCTGCGCCGACGTGGGAGGAGAACATCCTCGGCGACGACGCGCTCCGCGATGGCGGCCGCGTGCGGATCCTCTTCCGCGGCCGCGCACCGGAGGGTCTTTGGGACCTGCGCGTCGACGGCGCCGGCTATCGCGCGGAGTGGAAGCGCCTGGAGATCGCAAAGATCTCGTCTATCCGTCTCCGTGTCGTCACGAACACCGCCGTGGCGGAGCTGGAGTGATGGGAAAGCTGGAGCGAAACACATTTGCCAATCTGGGCGGCACGGCGTGGTCGGTGGCCATCGGCCTGGTTTCGGTACCGCTATGCATCCGTTTTCTCGGCGCGGAGGCATTCGGACTGACCGGCCTGTTTTTGACGCTCCAGAGCATCTTCGCCGTGCTCGACCTCGGCATCGGAGCGACGCTGAACCGCGAGATCGCGCGCCTCGACGCCACCGGCGCCGCTCCGGCGGAGCAACGCGACCTGGTCTTCACGCTGCAGGCGGTTTACTGGCTGATCGCCCTCGGCATCGGCGCGGCGGTCTTCGCCTTCGCACCGCTCATCGCCACGCACTGGGTGCGGCCGCAATCGCTGTCCACCGACACCGTACGCGTTTGCGTGAGGATGATGGGCGCGGCGATCGCGCTGCAGTTCCCCTTCGTCTTCTACCAGTGCGGCATGCTCGGGCTGCAGAGACACGTCACGTTCAATACGCTTTCCGCGGTCGTCGCCACGCTGCGCTGGCCGGGGACGCTGCTGCTGCTCTGGCTCGTCTCACCGAAAGCGCCGATGTTCTTTGCCGGCCAGATCGCGGCGAGCGCCATCGGTACGGCGATGTTGGGCATCGTGTTTTGGCGCGCACTTCCGCGCGGTACCTCCGCACGATTCCGGCGCGAACTGCTTCGGCGCCATTGGCGCTTCGGTGCGTCGTACAGCGCCAACTCGCTGGCCAACCTCGCGCTGCTGCAGGGGGACAAGGTGATCCTCAGCGCCATGCTGCCGCTGAGCGCGTTCGGCTACTACACGCTGGCGCAGCGGCTGGCGAACGGCCTTTACGCAGTCATCATCGCGGTCGACGGCGCCGTCTTTCCGCGCTTCTCCGCGGTGGCCGCACGCGGCGATGAGGCGGCGCTGGCGCGCGCCTATCATCGCGGTTGTCAGATCATGGCGGTGCTGCTCATGCCGCTGGCTGCCGTGGCGGCCTTCTTTTCCCGCCAGATCCTCACGCTCTGGACGGCGGATGCGGTGGCGGTGGCGCAGACGCACCTCGTGCTGACTCTGCTCGTGATCGGCATGCTCCTCCACGGTGTGATGCACGGGCCGTATTACCTGCAGGTCGCGCACGCTCGATGGCGGCTCATCGCGCGTACAAACGGCGTCCTGTTGCTGACCATCCTGCCGCTGTACATCGTCGCGGCGGATCGCTACGGCGCCGCCGGCGCCGGCGCGGTCTGGGTGCTTCTCAATGCCGGCTATTTCGTCATGGTGCCGCTGATGCACCGCGAGCTGCTGACGACGCAGCAGCGGCGCTGGCTGATCGACGATGTCGTGCTGCCGCTGACGGGTGCCGTCATCGCTGCCGCACTGGCACATGCGGCGCTGCCGGTGCACCTCGGAGGGCTGGCGCTGGTGGCGTATCTCGCCGTCACCGGCCTGCTGGCCGTGATCGCCGCCGCGGCGCTGGCGCCCCAGATCCGGCGAATGATCCTGCCGGCGGCGCGCATCGCAGAGCCGGACGCGGCATGACCGCTGCGCCTGCAGTGACGGTGCTGATGCCGGTCTACAACGGCGGGCGCTTCGTCGGCGAGGCGATCGAGTCGATCCTGCGACAGAGCTTCACCGATTTCGAATTCGTCATTATCGACGACGCATCGACGGACGACACTCCGGACATCATCGCGTCGTTCACAGACACGCGCATCCGCTTTCTCAGGAACGACGCGCGCCTCGGATATCCGCAATCGCCGAACCGCGCACTTGCCGTCGCCAACGGCGAGTTCCTGGCGCGTCAGGATGCCGACGACCGCTCGCACCCCGACCGCCTGGAGGCGGAGGTGGCGTTCCTGCGCGCGAATCCCGAGGTCGCGCTGGTTGGAACGCAGGTACGGGTAATCGACAAGCGGGGTCGCATTTCACGTCCGCCGGCGTGGTGGAGAGCGACGACAGAGACGGGCATCCGCTTTCAATCGCTCTTCGATAATCCGTTCGTGCACTCCTCGGTCGTTTTTCGTCGCGAGGTCGTCGGCAGCTACGACGAGACGTTCGTCACGTGCGACGACTTCGAGTTGTGGTCGCGGGTCGCGGCAGCCCACCCGGTGCGCAATCTTCCCGATGCGCTCCTCGATCTGCGCATGCACGCGGGATCGATGGGCGCGGGATACGGCGCTGAGCACATCGCGCGAAGCAGCGCCGTCCTCGCGCGCAACCTCCGCGCCGCGATCGGCGAGGTGCCCGACGCCTGGTGCCGCCTCCTGGCTGAGCTGCACCTCGATCCGGGCGCGCGCGAAACCATCGACGGAAGCGAGGTGCTCGCGGTGCTGGGGAACATCTACGAGCGCTTTGGCGGGAAAACCGACGAGGTCCGCGAAATCATGGCCAGAAAACTCGCCGACGTGGCCTGCTCGTTCGCGTCGTCGCAGCGCCGTGCCGCGATCGCGGCCTTTGCGCGGGCCTGCCGTTGCGATCTGGGCACAGCCTCATCGTTCGCGACACGCTTCTTCGGCCGGCTGGCCCTGCCATGAAAATCCTCTACTGCATCCCGACACTCGGCCCCGGCGGCGCGGAACGGCAGCTCGCGTACCTTGCCGCCGGGATGACGAAGGCTGGCCACGAAGTGCACGTCGCCTTCGCGGCGACTGGCCCGAACCATGACCGCCTTGCCGCGAGCGGTGTGGCGATGCATGACGTCGGCGAACGCTGGAACTACGATCCACGAATCCTGCTGAAGCTCGCCCGCCTCGTCACCACGCTCCGTCCGGACATCGTGCAGACCGCGCTCACGCAGATGGACATCCTCGGCGGCATGGTCGCGCTGCTGACGCGAACGCCGTGGATCCTTCGCGAGTCGAGCGCCGCTCCTTCCTATCCGCCGGGCTGGAAGTCGATGTTGCGTCGCCTGTTGGGCCGCCGCGCCGACGCCATCGTTGCGAACTCGCACCAAGGTCACGACTACTGGGGAACCGGCGATGTGATTCGGAATGGAGTTCCGTGCGGCGAGATTGACGCAGCGCCTCCCGCCGCGGCGCAGGGACCCATGATTCTTTTCGCCGGGCGAATCGACGAAGGAAAAAACGTGGCCACGCTGATCGAGGCAATGAGCCGCATCGACGGCGTGACGGCCATCGTCTGCGGTGATGGTCCTCAACGTCCCGCAATCGAGCAATTGGCCGCGCGCCTCGGCATCGCACAACGGGTCATCTTCGCCGGCTCGGTCTCCGACCTGTGGTCGCGCATGAAAGCGGCCGACGCGGTGGTGACGCTGAGCCGATTCGAAGGGTGCTCCAACGTGGTGATGGAAGCGATGGCCTGCGGCACACCGCTGGTCGTCTCCGACATCCCCGCGCACCGGGAACTGCTGGACGAGCAGAGCGCTTCGTTCGTGCCGTGTGATGACGCCGCACAGGCGGCGTCAGCAATCCAAGCGATCCTCCTCGATCCCGACGCCGCTCGTGCGCGGGCGCAGAAAGCGCGCGCCCGCGCCGAACAATGGACGGTCGAGGCCATGGTGCGACGCTACGAAGAGGTCTACCGGTCCTCTCTGTAAAAAGGCTCTTCACCACAAAGACACAAAGGACACAAAGAGGTTTTCTTCGTGCTCTTTGTGTCTTTGTGGTGAGATCGGTTTTAACTCGCCCGGGCCCGCGTTTTCCGTTCGTACATGACCCGATCCGCTTCGCGAATGGCGTCGTCGAGATCGTCGGCGTTCGGGAAAAATGCGGCGCCCCACGACACCGTGCAGGTCATTCCGCGCGGGGTGGTGATTCCGTCGTCGAGCGAGGCGAAACGCTGCGTGACCAGTTCGATCGGCGACTGCGGCATCACAACCAGGAACTCGTCGCCGCCCCAGCGAAAGAGGAGATCGTCCGCGCGGATCCGTTTGCGGATCGCGTTCGCCACACTGCGGATTGCTTCATCGCCCGCCTCATGTCCCTCGGCATCGTTGATCCGCTTGAGTCGATCGACGTCCGCCATCACCACCACGCCGTGCATCTCGCGCGGCATGGCGTGAAAAGCATGGCGCGACAACGCGTTCGTGAGCGGATCGGTATTCGCTTTGATCGCCAGTTGGTCGCGCGCGACCTGCAGCGCCTCGACGGCATCCGTCAATTCGCGATGCGCAGCCTCGGCGGCGATGAGGTCCATTCCGTATCCGAGGAGCACGGCGGCGAGGAGATCGGCCAGCGAGGATGAATCGAGATACGGGATGACGATGCCGCGACGCTGGAATGCGTAAAGCGGCACGTAAGCGAAATAGAGAATCGCCATGAGCGCGAGCGGAATCCGCATCATGTGCCACCCAACCGTGTGCTGCGTGATGCGGCCGAGGATCAGGTAGCAGGCCACGATGACGACGGTGACGATGGACGATTCGACCATGAAGAGCGCGCCGAAATCGGGCGCGGCGATCACAATCAGAATCGCCAGCGCGATCGCCAGCGGCGTGGCGTAGCCGAGGAGTTTGAGCGGGAGCGGATCGTCGACGAGGTCGCGGCAGCCGGCGAAGAGGAGCACGAGGAACAGCCATTGCGCGAGCAGGTAGACCAGCCACCACGGCCATGGACTGCCGGTGGCGATGTAGATGCGGATAGCCGTGATGGCCACGAACATCGCCGCCCATGCCCACGCCCAACTGCGCGCGTAGCGCCAAAGGAACGTCCGCGCGATCTGCCCGAGGACGAGGACGAGCAGAAGGGTGCCGATGGCCTGGAAGGTGACGGCGACTGGCGAGAAGTCGGGCATCAGTTAATGGGTGCTGTCAATGTGGGTCCGGACAGACGATTAGAAAAGCAAATGTTGAGACCGAGAGTCGGCACCTTCCATTCAACATGAATCACTCGTCGTCCAATGTGAACCCGGTCACGCCAATCGGCACTGATCCTTCTTTCGGAGTTCCGCGCAAACGACTGGAAGCGATCTTGTCCTCCCCTTCCGCGGGAACCGGATGCACTCGCGTCATCATCTGCGCGCGCGCCGAGGCCAAGTAGACCTTGATCCCCTTCTCCTTGTAGATGCGCTCGATCTCCGCTTCATCGGCGTCGATGACGATGTAGTCGTCGATGCGGCTGGAGTAGATGGCGAACTTGCCGTTTGCCTGCTTGTCGATGCGCCACGCCACGAACGTAGATTAATCCAGAGCGCGCAGCAGTGCCGTGACGCGATCGCGCTGCGTTGACCACGCCGCCCACACGCCCGCGCTCCATTCGCGAACCGCGGCGACGTGATCGTCGGCCATGGCCACGTCGAAGATGGTGTGCTTCCAGCCGTCCGCTGGCGGCGGATCGAGATGCGGCCAGTCGCGGACGCGCTCCGCCAGCTTCTGCATGTACGGCGCGACGTCTGACGGCGCGATGTTGCGCTCCATCATGAGATAGAGCCCGGCGAGATGGATGTCGATCGACTTGTCGGGATGCAGCCCGCCGGGATGCTGCACGGCGTACGCCTCGACAGTGAGGTGGTGCACCTGCCCAAACAGCACCGCGTTGCTGAACTCCCGCCCGATCACCTCGGTGAAGAGACTCCAGCACTCATCCGAGGCGTTGAAGTAGCCGTCGTAGGGGATGGGACTGCCGGCCGGCATCACCAGGCCGCAGCCGGGGCAGCGTGTTTCGGCGGATTCGAGAGTCATGAGTGCTGCAATCGTAGCGCTGGCGGCCCGCCGGCTGGACCGCCGCCGGCTCGGCGGCACGAACCGAAACATGCCAGCGAGCCGCTGGCGGTCCAGCCGGGCCGGCGGCGCTACGACGAACTCCGTGCGTTACGTCACGGACGCGTTTGCTGGGAGCGGCGATGATATGCCCTACAATTCGCCCATTCCGTTATTTGTAGCGGCCAAGGTCCGGCCGCATACCCAGGAAACGCTACAGGAGCTTCGTGCCGCTATGCCGACACCGAATCAGGGTTTCTCTGCCGTCCCCGTCAACTCAATCGATGAAACCAGGCAGAGGAGCCGCCGCATCGTCGGCGTCTCGCTCGGCGCAACGCTCATCACGATGCTGGTGCTCTTCGCGGCCATGGCGCTCGCGCCGGTCGACGCGAATGCCGCTAACACCTGCACGCTCACCAGCACTGCGCCGACCACGAACTGGAGCGACCCCACCAAGTGGAGCGGTTGCGCGGGAGGATTCCCGGGACAGACGGCAGCGGGCGATACGGCCATCGTTACGCTGGGCAGCTTCACCCTCAACGTCAACACGTTCGCCAATCCGGTCATCCTCCAGATCAGCGGCAGCGGGAGCTCGATTCCGATCCAGGTGTCGAACGGCGGAACGTTGACGCTGGAGACGTCCAGCACCGCCACGAGCAGCAACACGTTCACGGTCGCCACCGGCGGCACGATGGGCGTCGACCTCTCCACGAATCTTTCCGGCTGGCAGAGTCCGGTCACCCTCAACGGCGGAACGTTCAATTCCGCCGGCTCCATCACGTTCATCAACGGTGCACAACTGACCGTGAACGGCGGGACGATTCAGGGCGGCGGAACAGTCACCATCCCCTCGGGCGGCGCGATGACGTTTGCCGGTACGACCGGCACGATGACGCTCACCGGCGGAACGACCATCGACAACTTCGGCTCGATTACCTTGAGCTCCGCGTCGAACGCGCTTGCCATCAACAACGGGGCCACGATCAAGAACGAAGCGAGCGGCGCCTTCGGACTTTTCGGCGATGCGCCGATCAACACCGATAACGTCGCGTCGCCGCTGATCAACAATCTGGGGACGCTGGCCAAGACCGGCGGCACCACCAGCATCATCAACGCGCCGCTGAACAACAGCGGTACCGTCAGTGCCGGAAGCGCGACCATCGGCCTGGCCGGCGGCGGCACGCACAGCGGCTCCTTCGTCTCCGGCAGCACCACGTCGATCGGCTTCAGCAACAGCAACACGTTCAATAGCGGCACCTCGTTCAGCGGCACGGCGCCGGTCAAGTTCGTCAGCGGCACGCAGACGTTCAACGCCGCGGTGACCGCCAGCGGCGGCATCAAGTGGGCCGGCGGCACGATCGCCGGCACCGGACCGTTCAACATTTCCGGGACGTCGTCGCTCGACGGCAGCAACTCCGGGATGATCCTGACCGGCGTGATCAACAACACGGGCGCGATGACCTACGCCGCCACGCCGAACGCGCTCACGATCAACGGCGCCTCCGCGAAGCTGGAGACGTCGTCGTCGGGCAGCTTCACGATCGCCGGAGATTTCGACGTCCAGGCCGTCCCTTCGGGCGCGGGCACGCTGCGCATCAACGGCGCTTCCGCGCAGCTTTTCAAATCGGCCGGCACGGCCGGTTCGTCGATCCTGGCCAATCTCGACAACGCGGGCGGCGTGGTCACCAACAACGCCACCGGACCTCTCAACATCGCCGGCGGCGGCAAGTCGACCGGCACGCTGAGCGTGACGAGCTCCGGCAACATCATCAACTTCACCAACGGCACATTCGACGACAACGGTGCCGTTTTCGGCTCCGGAACCTTCAACGTTGCAGGCGGAACGCTGAACATCAACACGGCCACGACGTTCAACAGCGTACCGAGCCTCAACATCAGCGGCGGCACGCTCGGCGGCACCGGTGCCGTCTCTCTGACGGCTACGCCGACGTGGTCCGGCGGCACGATCACCGGAAGCGGCTCGCTGACGGTGGGCGGTTCCGGCGTGCTGACGATCACCGGCTCGACCGGAGCGATGACTCTCGACGGCCGCACGCTGACGAACAGCAACACGATCCTCTACAGCTCGAGCACGAACAACCTGACGCTCAAAAACTCCGCGTCGATCGTCAACAGCGGCTCGTTCACCGCCGCCGGCTCGGGCATGATCGACACCGACGGCTCCGCGGTGTCGTTCTCGAACAACAACCAGTTCACGAAGACCTCCAGCGGGACGTTCGTCGTCAAGCCGACGTTCAACAACGCCGGCAGCGGCGTCTCCGTCACCGGCGGCGTGCTGGCCATCGACAGCGATGGCACGAGCAGCGCGCCGTGGAACCTGTCGCCGGGAACCGAGGTGTGGTTTCCGACTCCGTTTGCAACGACGTACACGTGGGCGAGCGGAACGAGCTTCAGCGGCGGCAAAGTCACGATCGACAACGGAACCGTGGCCAACAGCGTGGCCATGACCCTCAACAGCACCAACCTCGAATTGAACGGCGGCACGTTCATGAACAACGCCTCGTTCACCATCAGCTCTCCGGCCTCGTTCAAATGGACGGACGGCATCCTGGCCGGCGCCGGCCACACCATCATCACCTCGGGGACGACCTTCGACATGCTGAGCGAGTTCGGCGCGCGCTCGATGACCACGCACGTCATCGACAACGCCGGCAACGCCACCATGTCCGCGCTCACGCAGCCCATCAGTCTCAACAGCAGCTCGGTCTTCAACAACACCGGCACGCTCGACATCCAGAGCGACGGCTCGATGCTCACCGACGGCGCCGGCATCAACCTCTTCACCAACACCGGAACCGTGAAGAAGAGCGCGGGCGGATCGGGATTCCGCTTCGACGTCAAGTACACCCAGTCCGCGGGAACGACCGACGCGAATTCGCCGACTGCCGGCAGCACGATCATCTTCAACGCCGGCGGAACGCTGAGCGGCGGCGCGCTGCAGGCGACGTCGTCGACCAACTTCGTCGACTTCTTCAACGGAACGTTCAACGTCAACGGCGGATCGTTCGCAGGAGCCGGCGCGCTCCGGCTCGTCGGAGGCATTCTCAACGTCAACACGCCCTTCACGTTTCCATCGCTCTTCAATGAGAGCTCGGGCTCACTCGGCGGCACCTCGACGATCACGATTCCGAATGCGGCCATCTTCAACTGGAGCGGCGGCACGATCACTGGCGGTGCGGCCGCGCCGATCACGATTCAGAGCGGCGGCGCGATGAACGCCGACACCACCAGCAGCTCCCTGATCTACGACACCCGTCCGCTGGTGATCAACTCCGGCGGAAACTTCAACTGGAACGCCGGCGCGAACGCCATCATCTTCCAGAGCGGCGCGCCGGTCTCCGTGGCCGGCGGCTTCAACGTGGCCACCAACGGCACCCTCGGCAATCTGGCTGCCGGCTCGTTCGCCGTGACCGGCACGTTCCAGCACACCGTGGCCGGCACGCTCAACGTGACCTTGCCGCTCAACGTACAGTCGGGCGGAACGATTACCTCCTCCGGCGGCGGCGTCGTCAATCTGCTCAACACTTCCGGCGTCTCGCACGCCGGCACGTTCGACGCGCAGTCGTCATCGTTCATCGACTTCGCCGCCGGCACGCACCAGCTCAACGCCGGTGCGGCATTCAGCGCCGGCACCGGCACTTACAAGGTGACCGGCGGCACGCTGAACCTCAACACGAACGTCTCCGCGCCGAACTTCGCCCTCCTCAGCGGCTCGATCGTCGGCAGCGGAAACCTCGACACGACGAGCAACTTCTCCTGGAGCGGCGGGCAGATGGCCGGCACCGGGACGACGACGATCGCCAGCGGCATCGGCTCTTTCACCACCGGTCCGCTCACCCTCAACCGCAACCTCGCCATCAGCGGCAACACCACGATGAACGCGCCGAGCGGGCTCTCGGTGCAGACCACCGCCACCGTCACCAACAACGCCACGTTCGACGTGCAGAGCGGCGACGTGCTCTGTTCGTCGTGCACCACGGCCTCCTTCGTCAACAACAGCACCATCCAGAAGAACGCTATCTCGACCACGAACTGGTCGGTGCCCGTCAGCGGCGCCGGAACCGCGAACGTCACCGGCGGCAACCTCTGGTTCCAGGCAGCCGCAAACTTGAGCAGCATCTTCCTCAACGGCGGGACTGTTCAGTTCTCCGGATCGCCTGTGACCATCGGTTCGGTCAGTGCTCCCGGGCTCAGCACCCTCATCGTCAGCGGCGGCACGACCACCGTAAGCAGCGGGATCTCCGGCACCGGCTGCGCGCTACAGGTCACGGGCGGCACGCTCACGATCAACGGGTTGTCCGCCCTCGATACCTTGTCGCTCTCCGGAGGGACTCTCACCGGCACCGGTGCGTTGACGTTCAGCGGCATCAGCGGAAACAACTGGACCGGCGGCATACTCTCGGGAAGCGGGCCGGTCACGATCAACGCCGGCATGAACATCACCGGTAGCAACGGCGCCATGACGTTGAACCGCAATCTGACGAACGACGGCACGATCTTCTACAACCCCGCGAGCGCATCGCAGGTGCTCACCGTCAGCGCTCCCGCTTCAATCACCAACAACGGGACCTTCCATATCGTCGGCGGTTTCGATCTTCTGGGCGTCGGCTCGCCGGTGTTCACCAACGCGAGCAGCGGGACATTCGATCGCAGCACCGGCGCTTCCTCCGCCATCAATTTCGGCCCCGCCTTCGTCAACGCCGGCAACAGCACCTGGTCCCTCGGCACCACCACCTTCACCAACGGCTACTCGCAGACCGCCGGCACGACCACCCTGACCTCGGCCACGATCGGCTCGCCGTCACCGCTCAATTTCACCGGCGGCAGTTTCACCGCCAAAGGGACGGTGAACGGTAGCGTGATCATCAACGGCGCCACCTTCAATCCGGGCAACTCGCCGGGATCGGTGACGATCAGCGGCGACTACACGCAGTCATCGACCGGCATTCTCAACGCGGAGCTGAATGGCACGGCCGCCGGTACCTCATACGACCAGGTCATCGTCGGCGGCAACGTGAACCTCAATGGCACACTCAACGCCACGCTCGGCTTCACGCCCGCAAACAACGACCAGTTCGACGTCCTGACCTACGCCGGCACGCGCAGCGGCGATTTCGCCACCTACAACCTCCCGACGTTCGCCGGCGGCGGCAGCCTGCAGAACGCCTTCGTCTCCGGCACGCCGAACGTCCTGCGGCTCACCGCCGCCGTCACCGCATCCGACCTGCAGATCACGCAATCGGCGCCGCCGTCGGTGCAGCACGGTCAGAACGGGATCTGGACGCTGACCATCACCAACGGCCCGACGGCGGTGACCAACGTCGTCGTCACCGACACCTTCGCCAACGCCAGCTTCGTCAGCGCGACGTCGGTCGGCCCTTGCACGCCGTCCGGCTCGACAGTCACCTGCAACCTCGGATCGCTGAGTGCCAATCAGTCCGTCAACGTCTCTCTCCAACTGAACGCTCCGAACCTCGGAACGATCACCAACAGCGCCTCGGTCACAGCCACGGAGTTCGATCCGAACACGTCGAACAACAACACCGGCTCGGCCTCAACCTCGGTTCTCCCCTCCGCCGATCTGTCGGTCACCAACACCGCGTCGAGCAATCCCGTCAACGCCGGAAGCCCGCTGTCGTTCGCGATCAACGTCTCCAATGCGGGCCCCGAACCTACCAGTATCGTCACGGTGACGAACACCTTCCCGTCCGGCGTGACATCGTTCACCTTCTCCGGGGCCGGCTGGACTTGCGGACCTCTGTCGGGCGGCGCCGCCAACTGCTCGGTCGGATCGATCGCCAACGGAGGCTCGGCGCCGACGCTCACCCTTTCCATGACCGCCCCCGCCAGCGGTCCCGCCGTCGACACAGCCAGCGTTCCCGCCGTCGCTTCCGATCCGAACAACGGCAACAACTCCGCCTCGCAATCGGTGACTGTAACCGCGCAGTCGGACGTGACCATCACCAAAACCGGCCCCGCCTCGATCATCGCCGGCCAGAACATCGTCTACACCGTCACCGTGACGAACAACGGTCCGTCGTCCGCATCCGCCGTCAACGTCGCCGATCCAACGCCGGGCGGCCTGACCTTCGTCTCCAACAGCGGCGGCTGCACCACCGCCTATCCCTGCGCCCTCGGCACGATGACGAACGGCCAGACCGTCACCATCACCTCGACATATTCGACCTCTCCGAGCTCCACGACCAGCATCACGAATACGGCCACCGTTTCGTCGACGACGGGCGATCCGGCGGCCGGAAACAACAGCGCCACGAAGACGACAACCGTCACCGCCAGCGCCGACCTCTCGATCACCAAGAGCGGCCCGGCGTCGTCCTCTGCCGGCTCCCCTCTCGTCTACACGATCACCGTCACGAATAACGGTCCGTCCGACGCCGCCGCCGTTTCCGTCGCCGATCCCACGCCGGCCGGCACCAGCTTCGTCTCCAACAACGGCGCCTGCATCACGCCCTTCCCCTGCTCGCTCGGCACGATGACGCCCGGCCAGACCAAGACCATCACCAGCACCTTCACCACTCCGGCGAACTTCGCCGGCACGAGCGTCGCCAACACCGCCACCGTCTCCAGTTCTACGACGCCCGATCCGAACGCCGCGAACAACAGCGCCACCGCCACCACCGCCTTCGGCGCCGCGAGCGCGGATCTCGCCGTCACCAAGAGCGGCCCCGCGACGGCCGCGAACGGTTCCACCGCCGCCTACACCATCACCGTCGTCAACAACGGTCCGGCCACCGCAACGAACGTCGTCCTCAACGATCCCGCGCCGGCCGGCCTCACGTTCGCTTCCGCCACGGCGCCCTGCATCACCGGCTTCCCCTGCGCGCTCGGAACGCTCACCGCCGGACAGAGCGTCACCATCACCGCCTCGTACACCGTCACCGCCACCTCCGGCTCCGTCACGAACACCGCGCTGGTGTCGGGATCGACCTTCGATCCGATCTCCACCAACGACAGCGCCAGCGCCACCACCACCATCGGCGCGAGCACGTGCGGCGCGCAGCCGCCCACGCTCATCGCGCCGGCCAGCAGCGCCACCGTCTCCTCGCCGGTCACCTTCTCCTGGTCCGCCGTCGCCGGCGCGACCAGCTACAAAGTCTTCGCCTCCATCGGCGGCGCGTCGACGCAGGAGATCGGCTCGACCGGCAGCACCTCCATCACCCTCCCCGTCGCGGGCGGCAGCGTGACGTGGTTCGTCCAGGCGCTCGGCATCCAGAACTGCAGCAACCTCGTCTCCGCCACGCGCACCTTCACCGCCTGCGGCGACGGCAGCGCGCCGCTGCTCTCCGTCGTCGGCACCTCCAGCTCCGGCCAGAGCTACACCGTGCAGTGGAGCGACGCCGGCACGTCCAGCTACGAACTGCAGGAAGCCGCCACCGTAGCCTTCGACAACCCCACCACGTTCCAGGTCAACGGAACGTCGCGCGCCTTCACCAAATCGGCGACGACCGCGACCGCGTTCTTCTATCGCGTCCGTGCCCTCTCCGCCTGCGGCCAGGGACCCGGTCCATACTCCACGCCGCAGCGCGTCGTGGTCGTGCCGGTCACGCCGATCGACGCCCAGAGTCCGAGCGCCACGGTCGACATCAACAACAAGCACGTCGTCATTCAGACCGTCTTCATCCCCGGCCAGGGCGCGTCCATTCCGTTCACCGCGTCGGCCGACGAACCGTGGCTGACAGTCACTCCATCCAATGGTTTCCTGCCCGCGGCCGGACTCACGCTCACCGTCTCCGCCGATCCGGCCGACCTCCCCAACGGCACCTTCACCGCCACGATCATCGTCACCTTCCCCGACGCCCTCGGCGGCAAGATCGGTACGCTCGATACCAAGCCGCCGGTCACCGTCCCTGTTTCCGTCAGCGTCGTCACGCCGGTCTCGCCGACGACGATTTCCACCCCTTCCGCGAACTCGCTGATCATCCCCTCGGTCGGCCATCTCGACGGCATCAACTCGCAGTGGCGTTCCGACGTCCGCATCACCAACACCGCCGCGCAGAAACTCAACTACCTGCTGCGCTTCACGCCGGCCGGCGGCGATCCCTCCTCGGTCAAACAGACGCAGGTCTCGATCGCCGCGAACGACACCATGGCTCTCGATGACATCGTCAAGAACTGGTACGGCGTCGGCGCGCTCGGCGATGCCGCCAATGGCGTCCTCGAAGTCCGTCCGCTCAACACCAGCGGCAAGGGAACGCCGGTGTCCGAGGATGTGAGTGTGTCGACTGTGACGGTGGCGTCGAGCCGGACGTTCAACCAGTCCGCGGGCGGAACCCTCGGCCAGTACATCCCGGCCATCCCCTTCGCCAACTTCGTCGGCAAGGTGACCGGAGATGCCCGCGCCGGAATCCTCAGCCTGCAGCAGATTGCACAATCGCCCACTTATCGCACCAACCTCGGCATCGTCGAGGCGGCCGGCAAGCCGGTCTCCGTCCTGGTCAGCGTCTTCGACACCACGGGTAAAAACCTGCTCGACCTCCCTCTCGATCTGAAAGCGGGCGAGCAGCAGCAGCTCAACTCCTTCCTCGCGGCTAAGAACATCACGCTCACCGACGGCCGCGTGGAAGTGAAAATCACCGGCGGCGACGGCAAGATCACCGCGTACGCCTCCGTCGTCGACAACAAGACCACCGATCCGCTCCTCGTCAGCGGCGTCCCGCTCCTGCAGACGCCCGCGAAGACCTTCGTCATGCCCGGCGTGGCCGACATCAGCAACGGACTTGCGAACTGGCGCACCGACCTGCGCATCTTCAACGCCGGCGCCGATCCGCAATACGTGACGATGACGCTCTACCCGCTCAACGACGCCACCGGCGCCACGATCGCGCGTTCGCTCACCGTCAATCCGGGCGAAGTCACCGTCCTCGACAACGTCCTGGCCTCGCGCTTCGGCACGACCAACGCCGGCGGCGCGATGCACGTCGACACGCTGACGGACGCCAACCTCGTCGTCACCGGACGAACCTACAACCAGGTCGACGGCGGCGGCACCTACGGCCAGTTCATCGCCGCCGTCACGCCCGCCGACGCGGTCGGCAAAGGCACCCGCACGCTGAACGTTCTGCAGGTCGAAGACTCCACCCGCTACCGCACCAACCTCGGCATCGCCGAAGTCAGCGGCAAACCGGCCACCGTCGAAGTCTCCGTCTTCCTCCCCGACTCCAAAGTCGCGCCGAAGGTCACCATCCCCCTCGCCGCGAACGAATACCGCCAGTTCCGCGTCCTCCAGCAACTCGGCGTCGGAACGGCATACAACGCGAGAATCGCCATCAAAGTCATCGACGGCGACGGCCGCATCACCGCGTATGGTTCCGTCATCGACATGCAGACGCAAGACCCGACATACGTGCCGGCGCAGTAACAGAAAAGGGGCGCTTCGGCGCCCCTTTATTCCACCTCAACTCCTTCAAACAGCTGAGTTTACCGGCACCGATCTCGCAATATCCGAGGGCGGAGGTACACCACATGGCAAGCAAGAAAATCCAGGCGGCACTGTTGAGCTTCTCGCTCCTTCTGCCGGCCGGAAGCACCTTCGCAGCGACGCATCATCATCACTACCGTCACCATCGCCATCACTACAGCCAAGCGCGCGGAGCCGTCATCGGCGCCGTGGCGGGCGCGGCCGTCGATCACCATCAGCCGCTGAAAGGCGCACTCGTCGGTGCCGCACTCGGCGAAGGCGTTCAGATTCTGCGCAACCACAACTCGCACTAACTTGGATAGCGCCCCGAGGGCACAGAGAAATCTCTCTGTGTCCTCTGTGCCTCGGTGGTTAAACGCTTTATCGTAGCGGCGTGCTGAGACTTCTACTGCTCCTTATCTCGCTCACCGATCAACGCGCCATCCTCACCGAGTTCAACGACTTCCTGGCCATCCCCAACCTCGCCTCGGATGCGCCGAACATCGCCCGCAACGCCGCCGCGATCCAGGCCATGTTCGAGAAGCGCGGCGTGAAGACAAAACTCCTCACGCTCGACAACGCCCCGCCCATCGTCGTCGTCGACGTTCCCGCCCCAGGCGCGAAGAAGACCATCGCCTTCTACGCGCACTACGACGGCCAGCCGGTCGATCCGAAACAATGGCAAACGCCGCCGTGGACGCCGGTCATTCGCGACGCCGCCGGCCACGACGTCGACTGGCGCAATGCCGCGGCGATCGATCCCAAATGGCGCCTCTACGCCCGCTCCTCCGGCGACGATAAAGCGCCCATCATCGCCATGGCCGCCGCGCTCGACGCACTGCGCAAATCCGGCCGCACGTCGAACGTCAATCTCCGCTTCGTCTTCGAAGGCGAAGAAGAAGCCGGCTCCCCTCACCTCAGTGCGTTTTTAGAAAAGTACCCCGACGTCCTCCGCCCCGACGCATGGATCCTCTGCGATGGTCCCGTCCACCAAAGCCGCCGCATGCAACTCGTCTTCGGCGCCCGCGGCGTCGTCGACGCCGAGCTGACGGTTTACGGTCCCGTCAAAGGCCTGCACGACGGCCACTACGGCAACTGGGTTCCCAACCCCATCATCCGCCTCACGCACCTCATCGACTCGATGCGCGACGAGACCGGCCACATCCTCATCAACCATTTCTACGACGACGTAAAACCCTCCTCGGCCGCCGAGCAGGAGGCAATCGCCAAAATGCCGCCGGTCGAATCCGACCTCAAACACGAATTCGGAATCGCCGCGACGGAAAGCGACAACCTCAATCAGTCGCTCATGCTGCCCGCGCTGAACGTCCGCGGAATCCAGTCCGGCCACGTCGGCGCACAGGCATCGAATACGATTCAGACCGAGGCAACGGCATCGCTAGACTTCCGCCTCGTGCCGGCGGAGACGCCGGAGTCGATCAAGAAACTCGTCGAACAGCACATTGAGTCGCAGGGATACACGATCGTTCGCACTACTCCCGACGCCGCCACCCGCCTCGCCCACTCGAAAATCGCCAAACTGACCTGGGGTGCCGGCTACCCACCCGCCCGAACGCCACTCGACCTCCCCCTCTCCCAACAGATCGCCGCACTCATGACGACCGCCGGACACCCACCCGTCCGCGTCCCCACCCTCGGCGGCAGCATCCCCATGTACCTTTTCCAGCAGCCCAACAACACGCCAGTGCTCATCCTCCCCATCGCCAACCACGACGACAACCAGCACGCGGCGAACGAGAACATCCGGCTGCAGAATTTATGGGATGGGATTGACGTGTATGTGGGGCTGTTTGAGGGGTTGAGATAGCGGACGCGAGCGAACCATCGTCTGCTCGCCATAGACTCACCCGTAACTGCTGGCCCTACATATACTTGTTTGTTGACGCGATATCATTTAACGGCAATTCAAGCCCATAAGGTCAGGAGTCGAGAACAAAGGCCGAGGACGAACTCTATATGCGTATGCGTTCCAAACGATTTGACTGGAAAGCTCGGGAAACTGCTCTCAGGGCAACCTTTCGCGAGTGGGCGATCTATCGCGCTAAACTCATGGATCGCACCCTCAACGAAAACCCCGCCGAGACTCAGCGAATGCAGCGTCTTGAGACCCTGGCATTGGCGGCCGATACTCCGGAAACGCTAGCGGCCGAATGGTCCCGCAACTCTAGTCCAGCGGCATCTATGCTACGGGCGCAAGTACTTTCCGAGTTTGTGCAAGGGAACGATACGGTCGACGACTTTCTATCTCAGGTCGAAGATCTGATGGAAGCAGAACTTCGTATTGGTGACAATCTTAAGGAAATTGTCAATGAGGTGATGTCGCACAAAAAGTTTAGCGGTAAGTACATAGGTCACTCGACCCGTCTTCGCCAATACGAATACCGTCTCCCGGAGTTCGGCGTCCCGGCTAATGTAGAGGCACTCGTCGAAAGTGGACTCTACGCAATCTATGTGGCCCAGAGTCCTAGTTCGCTAGTCATCCTTCCCGATACTCGCGCTGATCTTATTCGCGCTTTAGCCATTGGTGACGATGTCCTTCGACTAGTGACTCCTCGGCGATTCGAAGAGATGATTGCTTTTATCTATGAGAGCTTGGGTTGTCGAACAATTCTGACGCCCAATGGGCCCGATTGGGGAGCTGATGTGTTGGCTTGGCAGCCGGGCCCCTTCGGGACGGAATCGCTGGTCGCTGTGCAGGTGAAACTCTATTCCGCAGGCCGAAAGGTCGATCTAGCGGGCGTCCACGGCCTGCACGGCGCCGTCACTCACTACAATGCGCACCATGGCCATTTAGTCGCAACATCCGATCTAACAAAGCCTGCGAGTGACTTCATGCGAAGTGAAGGATATAGATTCGTAGATCTCGTCGCCTTACGCCATGAGATTGAACAACTTGTCTAGTAAGGATGTACCCCCTGTGTCTACTCAACCAATGAGATCGTCGGCGGTATTGGCCGGCGGCAACGGCCACTGCCTCCTCGAATCCGGCTATCACGCGGATACCTGGTTCGACCTCGACGCGCTGTTCATCGATCCGGCGGCGATCGCTCCACAGGTCGACGGACTGGCTGCGCTGATTCGTCCGCATGACGTGACGGCCATCTGCGGACCGCTGCTCGGCGGCGCGTTTCTCGCGCAGGTGGTGGCGGCGTCGATGGGGGTTCGGTTCTACTACTGCGAGAAGGGCGCGAGTGATCCGTCGTCCGCTTTGTTTGGCGCGCGGTATCGGTTGCCGGCGGGGCTGCGCGAGCATGCGTCGAAGGAACGGTTTGCGGTCGTCGATGACGTCATCAGCGCCGGGTCGTCCGTTCGCGCGGTCGTATCGGAACTGGAAGGCGCCGGTGCGAGGACCGTCGTCATCGGATCGCTGCTCGTCCTCGGCACGAAGGCGACGGACTACTTTGCAGCGATGAACATACCGGTCGTCGCGCTGGACAGACGCGATTTCCAGACCTGGTCCCCGGATGAGTGCCCGCTGTGCGGCAGCGGTGTGCCTCTCGAGAATCGCGCGTAGCGACCGAGGCTACAATCGCGCGAGAGTCCAGTGTCGACGATCGCGGAACAGCCGCTCCAATCCGGCGTGGTCACCTCGCCTGCCGACGGCATGCTGAGCGACGCGATCGCGCGGACGCTAGACACTCCGCCTGATGAACGCGCGGAGTTCTTCGGCCGGCTCGTTCGCGACATTGAAGAGTTCATGACGAAGCATCCCGAGGAGCGGCCGTGGACGTGCCGCCTCTACATCGGCACGGACGGGTCCTCGATCTTCCGGGGCGGAGTCGGGCATTCTCTGGTCGTCGATACGGCCGGCCGGCTCTGGCGCGCACGCAGCTACGAAGACTTTGAAACGACGTACCGCTTCGTCGGAACGTCGTGCGAGATCGACACGCTCACTCCTCTCTATGCGCAGATGGTTGAGTACCGACCACGCTCGTGAACCCCAACGCTTCGAGTCGCACCCCCGTAGATCCGATCGTGCTCACTGAAATCGGACAGATCGAGGCGCTCTTCCGCTATCCCGTGAAGTCGATGGCTGGCGAACGGCTCGATGCGGCCGATTTGGGGTGGCACGGCCTCGAAGGCGACCGGCGTCTGGCACTCCGGAAGGTCAACGACCCGACCGGGTTCCCGTTTCTGACGGCGGGCAAGCTCCCCGACCTGCTGCGGTTTGTTCCGCATCGCGAAGACGGCGCTGATCTTCCGACGCACATTCGCACGCCTGATGGCGATCTGCTGCCGGTGTTCGGGGAAGAGCTGGCCAAGGAGATCGGACGCCGTCACGGCGCTCCCGTGCAGATGATGCATTTGAAGCACGGCATCTTCGACGACGGGGCCGTCTCCGTGATCGCCCTCGATACGATCGACGAGATCATGCGGCTCGCCAGTCAGACACCGGACGTGCGCCGATTTCGCCCGAACGTCCTCGTCCGTCTGCTGCGGCCAGCTCCCTTCCAGGAAGACGAATGGGTGGGCGGTGCGCTCTCGTTCGGCGATGGCGACGACGCGCCGGCCATCAGCGTCACCATGCGCGACATTCGCTGCGCGATGCTGAACCTCGATCCCGACACCGCGGCCTCGGCGCCCGAAATGATGAAGACGGTCGTCCGCATCCACCAGAACACCGCCGGCATCTACGGCACGGTCACGCGTATCGGCCGGCTGGCGGTCGGCCAGCCAATCTTCCTGCGAACGTAGTGCTCAGAACATCGTGTTCGGATTCGCCGAGTCCGGCGGCACGCGCTGCAGCACATCCCAGTGCTCGACGACTTTTCCGTTGTCATCGAGACGAAAGATGTCGATGCCGGCCCAATCCGCATCTCCAGGCCAGGTCTGATGGCAATGCAGGACGACGTAGTTGCCCTCGGCGATGACGCGCTTGAACTCGACATGCTTGCCCGGAAACTCGGCGGCCATGCGCACGAAGTAGTCGATGAAGGCCTGCTTCCCGTCGCCGACGTCGGGGTTGTGCTGGATGTACATGTCGCCGGTGTACATCGCGATGGCCTCGGCCGGACGGCACTGGTTGAACATCAGATCGTAAAAGGCGACGACGGTCTGTTTGTTGCGAGCGAGGTCGGTGCTCATCGCGTCACGATACCCGATCCTCAGATGACGCAGATCGAACGCAGATAAAAGCCATCGGACACATCTGCGTCATCTGCGGATACTCTTCTCAAACATCATGTCCAAAGCGCGGCTCGAAACCTTCAGCGACGGGGTGATCGCCATCCTGATCACGATCATGGTGCTCGAGTTGCGCGTGCCGCATGGGGCGGACTGGAGCTCGCTGCGGCCGCTGGTTCCGCTGCTGCTCAGCTACGCGATGAGCTTCGTCTTTCTGGCGATTTACTGGAACAACCACCACCACATGTTCCACACCGTCGACCGCGTCAACGGGCGGATTCTGTGGGCGAACATGCATCTGCTGTTTTGGTTATCGCTGGTGCCTTTCGCGACTGGATGGATGGGCGAGAACGATTTCGCGTCGCTGCCGACTGCGCTGTACGGAGCGGTGCTGCTGCTGGCGGCGATCTCGTACACGATCCTGGTTCAGGTCATCATCGCCCATCAGGGTGCGCATTCGAAGCTGCGCGCGGCGATCGGCGACGATAAGAAAGGAATGATCTCGATGGCGCTGTACGTCGCCGCGGTTCCGCTGGCCTTCGTACACCGATCGATCTCGTGGGCCATCTTCGTCACCGTCGCGCTGATCTGGCTCGCGCCCGATCGGCGCATCGAAGACAAGATCGAATCAGGCGCTCTTGCGCACCACGAGGGTGGCGGGCCGCAGTGATCCGAACGTCACGAACGCGAGAAAGATCGACGCGATCGCCGAACCGACAGACTTCGACGTGCAGCCATTCGCGGCGAAACTCTCCGCGTATTCGCGGCCGTGACGGATGTCGTCGATGATCGCCTCGCCGCCCGGTTTGAGCACGCGGGCGATCTCGCCGATGGCCTGGCGCCGTCCGGCCGCGTCGTAGACGTTGTGGATGGCCGAGCAGGAAACGATCACGTCGAACGTCGCGTCGGGGAACGGGATCTTGCGCATGTCCGCGGTCTTCACGTCGACGCGATCTGCCACGCCTTCGGCCTCCGCATTCTGCATCGTCGCCTCGGGGCGATTGCCCGACAGATCCTCCGCCTGCCAGAGATCGATCCCCGAGGCGGTGCCGGTGGTGAGGCGTTTGGCGGCGCCGACCAGCATCAGGCCGCGGCCGCAGCCGACGTCGAGCACGCGTTCGCTGCCCGTCCAGCGATGGTTGTCGAGCAACTGCTCGCGCGTGCGCATCTTGCCGATCTTGCTGTCGTACAGCATCCACATCGCCATCACGAAACAACTGGCCGCGGGCCACGGCGCGATGTGCGAGAGCGGAAGGATCACGCCGCCGCCTCCGAGGTTGCCGGACCACCAGCCGAGCCGCGCCGTGATCCAGATCAGAAAGCCGGCCGCGGTCACGAGCAGCAGATTGCGGATCACGCCGGGGGCATCGACGCCGTAGTCGGGAAGCTTCATGACATTACTGTAGCGGTTTCGGCGAACGCGTAGTTGATGTGCTAAAACGCTCCGAGGAGCTACTTACGCATGAAAACGATTGCCAATCTCGCCGCCGCACTGCTGCTCGCCACCGCCGCATTTGCCGCTGACGTCCCCGCGCCCGCTCCGCCGGCCGAGGGAACCGCGGCGCCGAAATTCAAACTGCCCAGTCAGGATTCGCCGTCGGTCTCGCTCGACCAGTTCAAGGGCAAGTGGGTCGTCCTCTACTTCTACCCGAAGGATTTCACCTCGGGTTGCACACTCGAAGCGCACAATTTCCAGCGCGACCTGGCCAAGTACGAAGCGAAGAACGCGGTCATCGTCGGCGTCAGCGAAGACGACGTCGAGTCGCACAAGGGCTTCTGCACGAAAGAGGGACTGAGCTTCAAGGTGCTCGCCGACACGACCGACCACAACGTGGCCACGACCTACGGTTCGGTGATGCAGTACAACGGAAACACGCTGGCGGCGCGCAACACGTTCCTCATCGATCCGAACGGGGTGATCCGCAAGGTCTACCTGAAAGTGAAGCCAGCCGCGCACAGCGACGAGGTGCTGGCCGATCTCGACGCTCTGCAAGCGAAGAAATAGCTGGTAAGGTGCGCGCGGAGGATTTCATGTCAAAGATCAATGGAGAAAAAGCGCGCGCCTCGATCGAGTCGCGCCGCCGCGCCGCGCAGCGCGAGAAGGACCGCGCCAAGCGCGCCGCGCTGAAGAATCCGACGGTGCATCCGGAACCGAAGGTTCACCCGGAGCCGAAGGTTCATGCCGAGGTTCATCCCGAGCCGAAGGTCCATCCGGAGCCGAAGAAAAAGGCCGCAGCGAAGTAATCGACAGTGTTTCTGTCATCCTGAGCAGCGCGAAACGCAACGTCTTAATCACCACAGAGACACAGAGAGCACTGAATTCTCTGCGTCTCTGTGGTGAAGCCTTTCGGGATGAATGTGCAAACCATTCTTATCGTCGATGACGATCCGACCATCGGACTCGGGCTCGCGATCGCGCTGGAGCGCAGCGGACGGCGCATCATCGTTTGCCGCGATCTCGAATCGGCGCAGATCATCCTCGCGGCCGAGCCGGTCACGGACATCGTCACCGACGTCAAGCTCTCCGGCCCGTTCCGTTTCGAAGGGCTGGAGTTCATCACCGAGATCATGAACGTCGCTCCCTCGGCGCGCGTGATCCTGATGACGGGTCATAGTTCCGACGAATTGGTAGCCGAGGCGGAGCGGCGCGGCGCGGATGCCGTGTTGTCGAAACCGTTCGGCACCGACGCGCTGGAGCCGCTGCTGAACGAAGCGTCGGGTGACGAAGCGCCGTCGCTGGTGATCGTGCCGACGCTCGATGAGATCATCAACGGCGATTTCCGGCCGCGCTTTCAGCCGATCGTGACGCTGGCCGATCGATCGATTCACGGCGTCGAGTCGCTGGCGCGATTCCGCGGCGGCGAGCCGTTCGATCGTCCCGACCTGCTGTTCGAATACGCGACGCGGCGACGCGATGTGGCGCGGCTCGAAGCGGCATGCATCGAAACGACGATGCGCTTGGCAGTGACGTTTCCCGAGTCGATCCGTATGTTTCTCAACATTCATCCCGCCGCGCTCGACGACATCGGCATCGCCGCGACGCTGGCGGCTTCGGCGCGGCAAAGCGGCATCGACCTCGGGCGCGTCGTCCTCGAAATCACCGAGCAGCAGGAGCTTCGCCAGACACCTTCCCTCTTCACCGCCATCGACCAGCTTCGCGCGCTCGGCGTCCGCTTCGCCTTCGACGACGTCGGCGTCGCATACTCGCACCTGCCGCTGATCGAGAAGATCCGTCCGTCGTATTTGAAGATCAGCCAGCTCTTCGGGACGCAATTCGAATCCGATCCGACCAAGCTGAAGATCATCCGCAACATCGTCGCCCTCGGCGACGAGTTCGACTGCGACGTCATCATCGAAGGGATCGAGGATGCCTCCTCCGAGTCCGCCGCGCGCGACCTCGGCATCAAATTCGGACAGGGATATTTGTTCGGTAAACCCGCGGATGCGCCTTGAGGGTTTCAGGGGCAGACTTCTCACCTTGCACAAGCACAGACAAGAGTGTCTGTGCCACACTGGCTCTCGCCAGTAGAGAGAGCATTCCTTTCCAGGAACCTTCGCGCAATCTGCCGACACCAACAAACGCCGAGCACGGCAGGATGGTGTGGCACAGACACTCCTGTCTGTGCTTGTGAGGCTTGGCAGAGTTCAGAAATTACTGCATATCTGCTTCGGCACGGCCTTCGACCCATACTCGCCACAGCCAGGGATATTCATCAGCAGACTTCACCAGCCCGGCGCGGACCGGATTGTTGCAGGTGTACTCCAACTTCGCCTGACTGCATTCGGCATTTCGCACGACATGATCAAAGCCTTCGTCGAGCCATAGAGTTCCGCGCCGGCCAACAAGCTGATTGATTCTTCTCGCAGAGACACCCTTGATGCCTTTCATCACTTCGGCGAGCGAGTATGGGACGTCGTTGCGGTCATGGAGCAGTGTGAAGATGAGATGGACGTGGTCGGGCATCACCATTGCCACTCGCATGTAGATCTTCGTCAGATGTTCGTGCAGCGCGTGGCGAAGAGCGATCGTTCGTGCTCCCGGTGGCAGGATCCATCGGTCCTTGGTTGTGAATGTGATGAATAGCGGACGGTCGGCCCTGACAATGTGCGGCAGGTTGCGTCTGTAGAAGCCTCGGAGAGCGAGCGGACTTTGCATTGCGAAAGTCTCCCTCGGTGTTTCTTCAGCATGTCAATCTTCTACTGGCCGTAGAGGGTTTCAGGTTCAGACATTTCACCTTGCGCAAGCACAGACAAGAGTGTCTGTGCCACACTGGCTTGCGCCAGTAGCACCCACCGCTGGTAACTCTCCTTCTCGTAGAGCTTCGCAATCAATCCCGGCGGATCATCGCGTAAATCGTTGGCGTCACGACGAGCGACAACATCAGCGCGAAGAGCAAGCCGCCGATGACGCAGATGGCTAGCGGCTGCAGCAGTTCGGAGCCGGAGCCGAGGGCCAGGGCGAGGGGGAGCATGCCGAGCATGGCGGCCAGGGACGTCATCAGGACCGGGCGGAAGCGGCGGCGGCCGGAGCGGAGGAGGGCGGTGGTCAGGTCTTCGCCGGCGCGGAGATGGTCTTCGACGGTGTCGAGCATCAGGATGCCGTTTTTCGAGACGATGCCGACGATCATGATCAGGCCCATCATCGAGACGACGTTGAGCGTGGTGCGCGTAATGAGCAGCGCGGCCAGGCTGCCGGAGAGCGCGAGCACGGCGCCGGCGACGATGGCGGCGGGATGAGCGAACGAGCGGAACTCGACGACGAGCACGAGGAACACGAGCGCGATGGCCAGGCCGAGGGCAACGAGGAGTTCGCGGAACGACGCCTGCTGCTCCTGATAGAGCCCGCCGAATTCGATGGTCGTGCCGGCGGGGAGATGGACCTTGCCCGCCAGTTGCGACTTGATGTCCGCGATCGCTGAGCCAAGGTCGCGACCTTCGAGACGGGCGGTGACGGAGACGGCCTGCCGCAGACCTTCGCGATTGATCTCGGTCTGGCCGGGATCGTAGTTGACGGCCGCGAACTGATCGATGCGCACGTAGCTGTTCGACGACGGCGCCTTGATCGGCAGCGCGCGCAGGTCGTCGAGCTGCGGACGCGGACCGCCGAGGAGGACGCGGACTCCGGTGGCGCGTCCGTGCTCGATCACGTTCGAGACGACTTCGCCGCCGAGGGCGGTCGTCATCGCTTCGTTTACGTCGGCGGCAGTGACGCCGTACAACGCAGCGCGCTGCGGATCGATCTGGAAGGTGACGGCGGGACCGCTGATGACGATGCCGTTGAAGACGTCGACGACGCCGTCGATTTTCCCGATCACCGCGGCGATTTCCGTGGCCGCGCGATGCAGCGCCGCGGCGTCCTCGCTGAAGACGCGGATCTCGATCGGCTCGGGCGAGCTGATTAAATCGCCGATGAGATCGGAAAGGATGCCGAGGAATTCGACGCGCAACGCCGGCTCAGTCGATTCGATCTTGTGCCGCAGCGCGCTCGTGACCTCCTCGGTCGATGCGGAGTCTTTCAACTTCACGGCGAAGTCGCCGGTGTTCGGCTCGGTGACGCCGGCCAGCCCGAGTTGCAATCCCGTCCTCCGCGAATAGCCGTCGACCTCGGGCGTCTCCTTCAACATCGTTTCGACGTGGCGCAGCATGCGGTCGGTTTCGTCGAGCGAGGCGCCGGGCGGTGCGACGTAGTCGAGGATGAAGCCGTGCTCCTCGAACTCCGGCAGAAACTCGGAGCCGAGGCCTTTGCAGATAAAGAAGGTGAGCACCGCCAGCGCGCCGATGATGATCAGCACCACGCGACGTCGCGCCAGCGCGTGCGCGAGCAGCCATTCGTAGGCGTTGATGAGGCGCGTGAGCAGCGGACCTTCTTCGCTTTCGTGATCGCGCGATCCAACGCGGATGAATCGCTCGGCAAGGACAGGCGTAAACGTCAGCGCGAGAAAAAGCGACGTGAGCAGCGCCACGCTCATCGTCAGCGCGAGCGAGCGGAAGAAGACGCCGATGATGCCGGTGAGCAGCGCCAGCGGCAGGAAGACGACGACCGGCGTGATCGTGGATCCGATGATCGGGCCGGCGATTTCGCCGATGGCGTTGTGCACGGCCTGCGCGCGCGACTCGCCGCGGGCCATGTGCGTGTAGATGTTCTCGACGACGACGATGGCGTCATCGATCACCAGGCCGATCGCCGCAGCAACGCCGCCGAGGGTCATCAGGTCGAAGCTGAGGCCAACGATCCACATCGCGACGAACGTGACCAGCACGGTGATCGGAATGACCAGCGCGGCCACGAGCGTCGTTCCCCAGTTGCGAAGAAAGCCGTAGAGGATTGCCACGGAGAGAATGAGGCCGATGAGGATGGCGTCGCGGACGGAGCTGACGGAACTGCTGACCAGCAGCGACTGGTCGTAGTACGGACGGACTTCAACGTCGCGCGGGAGTTGTTTTTTCAATCGCTCTACTTCCGCTTTCACTCCATCCGCGACAGAAAGAATGTTCGCCGTCGGCTGCCGCAGGACGTTGAGGAGCACGGCGGGACGGCCGTCCGCGGTGACGATGGTGAAGCGCGGCTCGAGGCCGGGCGTGACGGTGGCGACGTCGCCGATGCGCACCGGAACGTTGTTGACGGTCGTGACGACGATCGCGGCGAGGTCGTCGATCGACGTCGCCTGTCCGCTGACGAGCGCGAGCTCGAGCTGGTGGTTTTCGTTGATCAACCCCGGCGAGGTGATCACGTTTGCGTTTTTCACCGCGTCCGAAACCTGCTGCAGCGAAACGCCTCGCGTTTCGAGCCGCGCGCGGTCGACCAGCACGTGATACTCACGCAGTTGTCCGCCCGCGACCTGCACCGTGGCCACGCCGTCGATCCGCGCCAGCGGCGGACGCAGCGTGACCTCGGCGAGATTGCGCAGCGTGCCGGGATCGCGTTTCGGCGAGGTGATGCTGTAGCCGATGATCGGAAAGACGGCGAACGTGAGCCGTTCTGTGCGCTCGAACGACGCGCCCGGCGGCAGCGACGCGGCGAGCTGCGATACGCGCGCCTGCACGACCTGCAGCGTCTGCACGACGTCGGTGCGCCAGTCGAAGAAGAGATCGATCTCGGCCGAGCCGCGCGCCGTGGTCGACTTGATCCGCGCGATTCCGGGGATGCCGCTCATCGCCTCTTCGATCGGCCTGGTGACGGAGACGAGCGTCTGTTGCGCGGGCGCGACGCCGTTTTCGGCGACGATGATGATGCGCGGGAAGTCGGTCTGCGGAAAGAGCGCGCGCGGAATGCGCGCCAGCGCGATGAGGCCGCCGATCGAGAGCAGCGCGATGACAAGCAGCACCGCGCGCTTCTGGTTCGAAACGATCGCGCCGAGGTTCATTAGTCCTTTTCCGCTGGTGCCGCGGTCGCCTTCGGCGCGGCATCCGCGTTCTGAACCTTCGTGCCGTCGGGCAGGCCGTAGTTGCCTTCGATGACGACGGTCTCGCGGCCATGCAGACCCGAGGTGATCTGCGTCCGCTCGCGGCTGTGTGCGCCGGTGGTGACGTGTACTTCATGCGCGATCGATTGGGAATCGACGACCATGACCGTGCCGGCGTTCGCGTTCGTGGCGTCGAGCGTGACGGCCGCCGTGGGAACGACGACCGCGTTGGCAACACCGCCGCTGTTGACGGTCACGCGTGCGGTGCTGTTCGGACGCAGGCGGCCGTCGGGATTCGGCAGCGCGATCCACAACTCGACGGCGCGGCTCTGCGGATCGGCGGCGCTGCCGACGAGGCTCACCGTTCCCTGCAGAGTGACGCCGGGCAACGAATCGGGCTGGATCGTGGCGGCGTCGCCGGGGTGAACGCGCATCGACGCATCGATCGACAGCGGCGCTTTGACGATGACCGTGGAGGTGTCGGCGATGGTGAGCATCTTCGCGCCGGCGTTGGCGAAGTCGCCCTGGAAGAGGAACTGCTCGCCGATGACGCCGTCGAACGGCGCGCGAATCGTGGCGTAGCCGGCCTGCGCCTGCAACGATGCGAGGTGTGCCGCCGCCTGCTGCGCCTTGCTGCGGGCGGCGGCGAGATCGGAAGGATTGGTCGTGCCCTGATGCAGCGACGCCGATTTCTCCGCCAGCCGCAAGTCATCCTCGGCCTTCGCAACGTCGAGCTCCGACGCTTCGAGATCCTTCTTCGAAATGCCGCCCTGCTCGAACAGCGTCTTGCGCCGCTCGTACGTTTTGCGCGCGTTGTCGAGCGTTCCCTGCGCGTCGCGGACGGCTTTGACGTCCTGCGCGTTGGTCAGCGGAATCGCGCCGCTGCTCGTATTCGCAACTCCGATCTCCGCCTCACGCAATGCCGCGGCGGCCTCGGCCTGCTGCGCGGTGAGATCGCGCGATTCGAGGACAGCGAGGACGTCGCCGCGATGGACGACACGATTCTTGAGCAATGCCATCTGCGCGATCTGGGCGCTGACTTTCGCACTGAGCGTCGCCTCCTGCCGCGCACTGATCGTGCCGGCCAGTTCGAGCGGCTGCGCGATCGGACCGATCTCCGCTTTGGCAAGACGAACGCTGACGATCGGTTGTGCGGCTTCTTCGTCCGAGGCAGCGCGGCGATGCCAACACCAACCGGCGATGATGAGAATGAGCAATCCGGCGGCGCCGCCGATCTGCACGCGGCGGCGCTTCCACACGGGCTGCTCTTCGACGACTTCCACTTCGCTCATTCTCCGGCGGCCTCCTGCAGATGGGCGCGGGCGATCTCGAAGTCGAACGACGCCTGCTGGTAATTCGCTCGCTGCTGCGCGAGCGTGGTGAGCGCGTCGGTGACTTCGAGGATCGGCGCTTCGCCGGCGCGATAGCGGGCGATGGAGATGTCGACGTTGCGGCGCGCGTCGGCGACGGCAGTTCGTGCATTGTCGACGCGTCGAATCGCGGTCAGTGCTTCTTCGCGCGCGGCGACAAACTGCTGCTCGACGTCGCGCCGCGTGATGTTGAGCTGATTCTCCGCGGCCTGCTCTTTCAACTCCGCCTGGCGCTGTTTCGCGCGTCCGACACCCCAATCGAAAATGGGGATGTCCAGCGTGGCGGTGGCGAGGTAGCCGCGATGCTCGCGAATGTCCGAGGAACGCAGCGACGGCGAATCGAAACCCTGGTCGATCGCGTACAACAGCGACGGCAACCTGCCCGCACGTGCGACGCCGACGTCCGATCGTGCGGCGCGCAATTGCTGCTCCGCTTGCGTCAGTTCGGGACGTGTCGCGGAGTTTGTAAAGCGCTCGATATCCATCACCGTCGGTTGCGGATTCAGGTCGGAAACGGTCAACGGCTCCGGCGCGCGAATGCCGGTGAGCACGCGCATCGCGGCCAGCGCCTCGGCTTCCTGAAGGCGCGCCTGTTCGACGTCGTCGCGCCGCTGCGCCGTCTGCAACCGCGCGCGAATGACGTCGACTTCGGCCAGCTCACCTCCGGTCTGCTGCAACGCCGTGACGCGCTCGAACTCTTCTGCTGCTGACAAAGTCTCCTCCGCGCTGCGGCGTTTCGCGGTGGCCAGGCCGAGGCCGAAGTACGCCTCACGCACGCCGCGCACGAGCGCGCGCCGCGCGATCTCCGTCCCGGCGTGCGCCGCGGCGAGCAACGCGCGGCTGCGCGCGACGGCAGCGCGCATGCCGAAGTCCAGCGAACCTTCGACGCCGAGGAGCTCCTGGTATTCACGCGTGGCATTCGCGGCGATGAAGGATGGATCGATCGAACCGGGATGCAGCGGCCTGTTGAATGTCCCCGTCGACGAGCTGCGCAACCGCGGCAAAAGCGCCGCGCGCGATTGCGTGAGGTCGAGCGCCGCGGTCTGCTCGTCGATGAGCGCCTGCTGATACGCGGTGGCCTGCCGCAGCGCGGCCTGCGTCGCGTTTTCGACGGTCAGCGGCGCGGGCGGTGTTTGGGCCGACAACGAAAGCACCGGCAAGAGGAAGAAAACGAACAGTCGGCGACTGAACATTCGGGCCGCGCGAGTGTAATCGAAGGAGCTAAATGCGGGATGAATGGGAGGTTGATTCATCCTCCATTCATCCCGCCCGGGACTACGATGCCGCCATGCGCATTCTCGTCGTGGAGGACGATCCTGACATGTCGCGGTTCATCGCGCGCGGACTCGGCGAGCATGCGTATGCCGTTGACGTTGCGGCGTCTGGCGAGCAGGCGCTGGAGCGCGCCACGACTGCGCCGTATGACGCGATCGTCCTCGATGCGCGGATTCCGCCGCCGGATGGTTTCGAGGTCTGCCGCATGCTGCGCGCCGAGGGGAACGATGCCTCGATTCTGATGCTGACGGCGCGCGATTCGCTCGCCGATCGCGTGGAAGGGCTCGACTCCGGCGCCGACGACTACCTCGTCAAACCGTTCGAATTTCCCGAGCTGCTGGCGCGGCTGCGCGCGCTGCTGCGGCGGCGCGGCGTGCGGCAGTATCCGGTGTTCGAAACGGCCGACCTGCGCATCGACACGCGCTCGCATCGCGTGACGCGCGCCGGCGACGAGCTGGCGTTGACCACGAAGGAGTATGCGCTGCTGGAGTTTCTGGCCATGAACGCCGGCCGCGTGATCGGGCGCGAGGAGATCGCCGAGCATGTCTGGAATGACGACTTCGATCCGTTCTCGAATCTGATCGAGGTCTACATCGGCCGCATTCGCAGGATCGTCGAGCGCGAGGGCGAGTCGAAACTGATCCACACCATTCGCGGCTCCGGCTACATGCTCGACGCGCGGCCGCCACAGACTTCCGCGCCATGATCATCGACTCGATTCGCGGACGGCTGACGGCGTGGTACACGCTGGTGCTGGCAGTCGTGCTCATCGCGGCAGGAATGATGAGCTACGCGGTGATGCGCCGGCAGATGCGCCGCGCAACGGATGCGTCGCTGCTCACCAGCGCGCATCAGGTGGCGTCGGCGCTGCAGGAAGAGGCGGCTGAGAATCGCGGGATACTGCCGGTCGAATCGGCGCGCGAGGTCCTGACGAACTTTCGCGACAACGACCGGCCGATGATCATCCTCGGCGCAAACGGAAGCGACTTCGCGGCATCGGCAACTCCCATTACGGCCGCCGTCGACCGCGGCGCGCTGCGGCAACGGATCGCGCGGCATTCGTTCGGACTTTCGTCGTCAAAGGACGAGCTTCGCCTGATCCTCTCCCCTCTTCGCATCGGCGGAGGCGAGTACTTTCTCGCCATCGCGCAGTCGCTCGACGAACAGAAGGAACTGCTCGAACAACTGCGATACGCGATGCTGGGGACGATCCCGCTGGCGCTGTTGATCGCGGCAGCAGGCGGTTACCTGCTGGCGCGCAAAAGCCTCGCGCCGGTCGCGGCCATGAGCGCGAAAGCGCGTGCGATCGGCGCGACGAATCTCGGCGAGCGCGTCGAAGTCACCAATCCGGCGGACGAGCTGGGGCAGCTCGCCGTTACGCTCAACGCGCTGCTGGAGCGGCTGGAGCAATCGTTCGATTCGCAGCGGCGCTTCATGGCCGAGGCGTCGCACGAGCTGCGCACGCCGGTGGCCATCCTGCAAGGCGAGCTCGATGTGACGCTCTCGCGCGACGACCGCGACGCGCGCGAATACCGCGACAGCCTGGAGATCATGCGCAAGTCGGTACAGCGGCTGACGCGTATCGTCCGCGATCTCTTTCTGTTCGCCCGCGGCGACGCGGGACAGTATCCGATGCGCAACGAGCGCTTCTATCTCGACGAGGTGGTCGCGCAGACCGTGCAGGGATTCCGCACGGTGGCGGCGGAGCGCGGCGTGACGCTGGCCGAGGAGCACGAGCACGATCTGACCATGCAGGGCGACGAGGACCTTGTGCAGCGCATGGCCGGCAATCTGATCGAGAACGCCATCAAACACACTCCCGCGGGCGGACGCGTTCTGGTGCGCACCAGCGCCGCGAACGGCGAGATTCGGATCGAGGTGCGCGACAGCGGCAGCGGCGTTCCGGCGGAGCTGCGCGAACGGATTTTCGAACGCTTCTTCCGCGTCGACGGCACGCACGGCACCGGTCTCGGACTTCCGATCGCGCGCTGGATCGCCGAGGCGCACGGCGGGCGTGTGTGGCTGGAAAGGTCGGATTCTTCTGGAAGTGTGTTTGTGGCGACCCTGGGGCGTGGCTGAGTTTCAGTTACCAGTCGCGGTAGTGGTACCAGCACAGACAAGAGTGTCTGTGCCACACCAGCTCTTCCAGTAGCAACATCCTTCCAAGTACGACGCAATCGATGTGGCACAGACACTCTTGTCTGTGCGGTGCTCGGCAGGATTCCGATGCACCCTCGCTCTTCACCCTTCACTCTTTTTCAGTGCTTCGTTTTCTCTTTCGCTTCGGCCTTCTTCTCCGCCGCTTCCTTCGCCGCGTTTTCGTGCTGCACGTCGACGATCTTGCCGTTCATGGCGTCGACATTGACTTCGGTCACTTCCGTCTTTGACGTGGCGATGTCGAACGAATAGATCCACTTCCCTTTCTCGTGTTCGAGCTCTTCGCTGGTCACTTTGCCGGGCGCCTTTTTGAGAGCCGTGGCGCGCGCCTCGGCCATGGTGATTTTCGTGTGCGGCGGTTTAGTGGTTGTGGCGGCGAAAGCGCCGCACGTGACGATGGCGGCGAATGCAAATGCGGTGATGATCTTCTTGTGCATGTTGTCTCCTTTGGGTTGGTACATCTGCCATGCGCCAACGCCTCGCCAAGCGATCGCATTGCGTAAATTTCCGATGAACGAAAACGGTCGAGCACCGTTCATCGAGCGTTCATCGGTGCGGTTGATAGTCTGCGTTTCATGAAGCGCATGGCACTGCTGATTCTCATCGCCGCATTGCCCGCGTACGGCGCGGACGATTGCCACGTCATCTGCATCGCGAAGCGCGAAGCGGTGCGTTACGTGCGCGACGCGAAGAGCCTGGCCGCGGCGCCGCTGCATTGGGATCAGAAGGAGTGGACGCGATTCAGCGAAGGGAGTGCGGCGGTGCTTGCACTGTATGCAACCGATCGGCAGAGTTCTGATCATGTCCAGCGGCATCGATCATCGTCGACCGATCAATTCGCGAAGGACATCACACCGTTCGGCGGACATCGCGCGCTGCAATTGTCGGTGTTGATGATCGCCGCCGGCGCGGGGATCCACGACACAACCCTTCGCGACGCCGGCCGCGACTCACTCGAGTCGGAACTGCTCGCCGCGGGCGTTGTGACGCCGCTGCTGAAGCACGCCTTCGGCCGCGCGCGGCCGTTTCAGAATGAAGGGAGCCACTCCTTTCATCCGTTCGATAAAAACTTCGACAGCTTTCCCTCCGGCCACGCCACGAACGCCTTCGCCTTCGCCACCGCCATCGCCGGACATTACGACGGATGGGTCGTGCCGACCATCGTCTACACGCTCGCCAGCAGCGTGGCGGTCTCGCGCGTCAACGACCACGTCCACTTCCCCTCGGACGTCCTGGCCGGTGCGCTGATCGGGCACGCGGTGGGGAAGGGAATCCTGGCGCGCCATCACAATTCGAACATTTCGTGGCAGGCGGTGCCGATGATCGATCGAAAGAGCGTGGGCGTGATGTTGGCCGTTGGACGACGTTGAACCACAAAGACACAAAGGACACAAAGGACACAAAGAGATTTCTTCGTGCCCTTTGTGTCTTTGTGGTTCAAAGCCTTTCGTCCCCCGAAAAAAAACCCGGACCTTACGGCCCGGGCTGAAATCGAAAAGTGGCGAAAAGCTACTGCACGCAGGTGCGCGTCGAGTTCGAGTACTCCGGCTGGAAGCCGAAGCCGGCGGAGAGGAAGAGGCCCTGCCAGGCGCACTTGTCGTCGGCTTCGTAGCCGGCCGCGTCCCACCAGGTCGTGCCGTACGGATCGGTGAAGGCTTCGCGGCTCTCGTGGATCATGAAGTGATTCGCGTTCTGGTTCGTGGTCCAGCCGGAGACGGCGCAGCCGCTGCAGCTCGGCCACGGTTCGATCGAGTACTTGACGTTGGTGGCGAGGTGCGTGCCGTCGCCGCTGCTGTGATAGGCGCAATACGCGAGATTCGGACCGCCGCAGGAGGTCGAGCCGCCGTCGTACGAGTAGTAGCCGCTCGGGATGAAGACTTCATAGACGGTGTTCGTGCTGGCCGGGTTGAAGCCGACCGTGTGCGCCACCTCGGTCTGCACCATCGCGTCGGTGACGCGGGTCGATGACGGCGGAACCGGGTCGAATACGTCCGCATGCGTGCCGACCAGGTTGTTCGCAGTAACGCCGTACTGCGTCAACATCCAGGTGTGCGCGACGATGCCGGAGGAGCTGGTGCGGAACGACTGCATGTTCGACGAATACGAGCTCGGGATCGATCCCCAGAAGATGCAGACCACCTTCGGGTTGTTCATCACGGGGCCGCCGTGGTTGACCAGATTCCCGCTGCCGCCGGGAGTGGCCCTGTTGGACGGGTCGCTGTTCCCGTTGTTGTCGCCACCATTGCCGTTGTTGCCATTGGCGGGGTTGGTGGCGTGATGTCCGGCCAGCGGATTCAGATCGTTGGCGTTCTGAGCGAAGGCGGACGCGGCGACGAGAGTAATTGACGCAAGTGCGACTAGGACTTTCTTCATGATTTCCCGTTTCTCCTTGGGCCGCTTCCAAGAGCACGGGCGATGCCGCCGCCAGATTCTTCGTAAGTCGTTGAAAATACGAATGAGTGGGGCCGCACGCGGGTCAGCAAAAACGCCAATGGGCCATGTTCCCCCGGTGGAAACATGACCCATTGCTTAATCACTGACCCGCATCGAGGCGGGTTACTGGCTATCGATGACCGTGACCGTGGAATCCGCCGCCGAAGTGGCCGCCGCGGTATCCACGATATCCGAAGCCGCCAAAGCCGAAGCTGAGCGAGAAGCTCGGGCGGTACCAGAACGGATCGTAGTAGTAGTACGGGTCGTAGTAATACGGCGCGGCCACGACGACGCGCGGCGCGACGTACGTGCGGTCGCGGTAGCTGCGATCGTTGCGGCGCGAGTCGGCGGCATCGACGACGGCCTTGATGACCGCTTTCGAGACGTGTGCATCGGTCATGGCGATGACGTCGTCGCCGGTGACGATGATGCGTGCATCCGTTCTTTCGATGTAGTCGAGAATGGTGTCCTCGGCCACGCCGGCCCGGGTCATGCGGATCACTTCGTCGACGGCATTACGCTGCACGGCGAACAGCGGCGCGGCGACGAGTACGAGAAACAGCGCTGCGACTGCTTGGATGATGCGGCGTTTCATAGGAGTCTCCCTCATTGGGTTAGGTTGCGACACGCCCTCGCGCATGCGACAGCTGAGCCAGCAGGCGTTTCGGACTTCGTGAGAGCAAACCATGCCGGCGCGCGATGCATTCGCTCCTCGATGGAGGACAGTGCGTCCGCGAAAACGGGCATCGACCAGCGTCTGGAAATCGCTTACCCTCCGCCGATGCGAAATCGTTTATTTGCGGTGACGCTCGCCCTCGCCGCAGCGGCTACGGCGAACGCGCAATGGTCGCAGTTCGCGGCCAACCCCAGACACACCGGCAACGCCGACACGCTCGCGCAACCGCTCGGGCACGTCATGGCGGACTTCCTCTACGACCCCTTGCTGTCATCCTCACCCGGAGCGATTCACTACGCCGTACCGATCCTCGACGGCGACGATGTGTTCATGACCGTCAAATCGCTCGCGGCAGGCGGAGACGTTCCGCCGGTCACGGTCTGGGGTGTGAATCGTTTCCGGTGGGAGAGCGGCCAGATGGTTTTGAAATGGTCGGCCGCGACCGCCTGGCAGCCGCCGCCGGCCACGGTTTGGGAGCCGGTGATGCAGCCGCTGCTGGCGAATGGATCGATCTACGTTCCTGATGCCGGCGGGACGTTGCTCCAACTCGATCGAAACAGCGGCGCTGTGGTGAAGCACATCAATCCATTTACGGCGATCGACAACGCCGTCTTCTTGTCCGGTCCGCCGACCGCCGACGCCGCCGGCAACATTGTTTATGGCGCCTTCCGGCTGAACGTAAGCGCGCCATGGACAACGGACGTCACGGCCGCTTGGCTGGTGCGCGTCACTCCCAACGGCACGGCCACCGCGGTTCCGCTGGCACCGCTCGTATCGAATGCGCCGAGTGCGTCCTCGCAATGCACGTCGCGCTTCCCGGGCGGTTCGCTGCATCTGCCGCCCTCGCCCACCGCAGTCGCGCCAACCACGCTCTGCGGCTCGCAGCGGCCGGGGCTCAACATCGCGCCGGCCGTCGCCGCCGACGGCACGATCTACCTCGTCAGCCGCGCCCATCTCAACTCACGGTGGGGATACCTCGTCGCCGTCAATCCCGACCTGACGCCGAAGTGGAACGTCTCACTGCGAAATCGTTTCAACGATGGATGCAGCGTCCTCCTCCCGCCGGGAACGTGTTCGGCGGGTGCGCATACCGGCGTCGATCCGACGGACAACCTCGACGGCTCCGGCGAAGTCACCGACTTCTCCACCTCGTCGCCGGTGGTGCTTCCCGACACGACCATCGTCTACGGCGCGTACACCGGCTACAACGACGGCGAAGGCCACCTGATGCACTTCACCGCCGCCGGCGCCTACCTCGGCGCGTACCCGTTCGGCTGGGATACGACGCCGGCGGTCTGGCCGCACAACGGGACGTTCTCCATCGTCACGAAGCACAACAACTACGAGATCGTCGACCTCCGCCCCGATCCGGGCGAGTTCATCGTGCAGCTCGATCCGAACCTCACGAAACAGTGGGAGTACCGCAATCCCTCGGGGAAGGTCTGCTTCGAGGGTGACTGTCAAGAAGAGGAGCTCGGATTCGAATGGTGCGTCAACGCCGTCGCGATCGGCGCGAACGGCACCGTCTACGCGAATGCCGAGGATGGGATTTTGTACGCGATCGGGCAGGGAGGAGTGCTGCTGGAGAAGATCACGATGGCCGGACCGCGCGGCGCGGCCTACACGCCGGTGGCCATCGACGCGCAGGGACGCGTCTACGCGCAAACGGGCGCGCACCTCTACGCGGTCGGCGGCTCGCGTGTGCGGCGGCGGGCAGTTCGATGAAACGATTCCTTGTTGTTTTCGGCGCAGCGGTGATCGCATCCACCGCATCGGCGCAATGGTCGCAGTTCGGCGGCAATCCGCGTCACACCAGCAATACGACGATGTCCGGCCAGTCGATGGCGCGGATCCTGGCGGATGTCGTTCACGACCCCTACGTCGATTACGAACGGCAGGCGGCCGGCGGCGAAAGTCTCAACGTCCACTACGCCTCGCCGTTGCTCGACGGCGACGACGTGTACATGTCGTACAAATCAACGACATTTACGTTTCTCAACCCCTCGCTCTCCGGACCGATCGTCTGGGACTGGAGCGTTCATCGGCTGCATTGGGAGAACGGCCAACTCGTCGAGAAGTGGACAGCCATGCTCGACTATCAGCAGGTCCCGCCTCGGCCCGGCCTTTGGGAAACGGTGGTGCAGCCGGTCATCGCGAACTGCTTCATTTACGCGCCCGCATACGGCGGATCGCTTCTGCAGATCGACCGCAACAGCGGCAGCATTGTCCGCCGCATCAATCCCTTCGGAGTCCTCGACGGCAACACGTTCGTCTCCGGTCCGCCGGCAGCCGACGCATCGGGCAACATCTTCTACACGGCCTTCCGGATGCAGAACGGTGGGAACCCGTGGCTCGACGACATCGCCGGCGCGTGGTTGATCCGGGTTGCGCCCGACGGGAACTCCGCGATCGTTCCATTCTCGACGCTCATCCCCGACGCGCCAAAGGCCGACGACGCGTGCCGAACGCAGTTCGCCCGAGGAACGTCGCCGCTTCCGCCGACGCCTTCGGCGGTTCCGCCCGCAACTCCATGCGGGTCGCAGCGGCCGGGCCCGAACGTCGCGCCGGCGATTGCGTCCGACGGCACGATCTACGTCATGAGCCGTGCGCATGCGAACGATTACTACAGCTACCTCGTGGCGGTGAATCCCGACCTGACGCCGAAATGGGACCGCTCGCTGCGGCTGCGCTTCAACGACGGTTGCAATGTTTTCTACCCGCCGAACGGCACGCCCGGCGGCTGTCCCGCCGGCACGACCACCGGCGTCGATCCGAACACGAATGAAGCCGGCTCCGGCCGCGTCAACGACCTCTCGACCGCGTCTCCGGTCGTGGCGCCGGACGGCTCAATCATTTACGGCGCGCATTCGGCCTACAACCTCGCGCAAGGTCACCTGATGCATTTCGCCGCGGACGGCTCCTACCTCGGCGATTATCCGTTCGGCTGGGATACGACGCCGGCCATCTGGCAGCACGACGGAACGTATTCGATCGTGACGAAAGAGAACCACTACGCGTTCGATTACCAGCCCGCTCCGGGAGACTTCATCACCCAGCTCGATCCACATTTCAAGGTCGAATGGCAATACGCCAATCCATCGCGAATCGTCTGCCACGCCGCGGACGATTGCGATGTGGAGGAGTACGGCTTCGAGTTCTGCGTGAACGCGCCGGCCGTCGACATGCACGGAACCGTTTACGCGAACTCCGAGGATGGAATCCTTTATGCGATCCGCCAGGGCGGCGTACTCCTCGACCGGATTTCCCTCGGCGCACCGGAAGGTTCCGCCTACACCCCGCTCGCCATCGACAATCAAGGACGCGTCTACGCCGAGGCCGGAGGCCACCTGTTGGCGGTCGGCGGAGCATTCGCGCGACGGCGCGCGGTTCGGTAGGCCACTCCCCGCCGCGCAGCGGCAGCAGAAGGTAGCGAGGGGTGCGAGCAGCTTCATCGCGAGCACCCCTCGAACGAGGAGTCGATAACGAAATGTGCCGCGTCAGCGGCACTGGATGGGGTGTCCCATTTTCCAGTGCCGCTGACGCGGCACGAATTCCCGCCAACATTAATTTCCAGGGGTGTTCGCTTCGCTCTCACCCCTGGCTATCCTCTTCTGCCGCCAACGCGGCGGTCCAATTCAGAATAGAACCCTCCCCTTCCGCTGTTGCCGGAAAGCGGTCCCTGCTGCAACTTTCGTGGTCCAAATCCGTTGACATCTGACATTCCCAACGCCCGGGCTTCATCGACGCCCGTCTGGAGTGAAACGCCTCATGACTGCTGGCCCTTTGTCGTCACCTTTATCGTCGGCTGGTAAGCCGAAAAAATCGCGCAAGAAGTTGTACTGGATCATCGGCATCGTCCTGGTCATCGCCATCGCTGCCGTCGCTTTCGGCATGGCCAAGAAGCGGGAGAAGCCGATTCCCGTTACGACCGATAAGGCGTTCCGGAAGACGATCACCCAGCTCGTCACGGCCACCGGCAAGATCCAGCCGGAGGTCGAGGTCAAGATTTCCCCCGAGGTGTCGGGCGAGATCATCGAACTGCCGGTGAAGGAAGGGCAGGTCGTGCACAAGGGCGATCTGCTGCTGCGCATCAAGCCGGACACGTATCGCGCGCAGGTCGAAGAGCAGCAGGCCGCGTTGAGCGGCGCGCAGGCGGCGATTGCGCAACACAAGTCGCAGCTCGCGAAAGCGCAGGCCGATTACCAGCGCGCGAACAAACTCTTCGAATCGAAGCTCATCCCCGAGTCTGACCGGAAGTCGGCCCAGACCAACTATGAAATCGCGCAGTCGGCGCTCAACGCGTCGCAGTTCGACGTGCAGCGCGCCGAGGGAGCGTTGCGGCAGATCAACCAGGCGCTGTCGAAGACGACGATCGTCGCGCCGACCGACGGTTCCATCAGCTCCCTCACCAGCCGCCTCGGCGAGCGCGTGGTCGGCACGAGCCAGTTCGCGGGCACGGAAGTGATGCGCATCGCCGACCTGAGCAACATGGAGGCGCGCGTCAACGTCAACGAGAACGACATCGTCAACGTGAAGATCGGCGACGTGGCGCGCATCAGCGTCGATGCCTATCCCGACCGCAAGATCCCCGGAGTGGTGCGCGAAATTGCCAGCACGGCCACGACGAACAACGCAGGGTCGCAGGAGCAGGTCACGAATTTCGAGGTGAAGATCAGCGTCGTCGACAAAAACATCAAGCTGCGGCCGGGCATGAGCACGACCGCGGACATCGAGACGGCCACGGTGCAGAACGCGATCGCGGTGCCGATCCAGAGCGTCACGGTGCGCAGCACGGACAGCAAACTGTCGCCCGAGGAGCGCGAGAAGCAGACCGCGCAGAGCGTGAGCAAGGACGACGACAACAAAGCCGAGGTCACCAATCAGACGCTCGAGAAGCAGAAAGAGCGCGAGCAGCGCGACAGACTGCAGCGCGTGGTCTTCATCAAGAACGGCGACGCGGTGCGCATGCAGCGCGTGGAGACCGGCATCGCCGACACGACGTACATCGAGATCAAGAGCGGCATCAAACCGGGCGACGAAGTCGTCTCGGGCAGTTACACCGTCATCAGCAGGAAGTTGAAGGACGGTGCGAAGGTAGCCATCGAGAAAGCAAAGACGTAAACGGGCTGTCGGCTGTCGGGTGTCGGCTGTCGGGAAAAACCGACCCCACACCCCACATCCACACCCGACACCCGACACCCGACACCCGACACCCGACACCCGACAGCCGACACCCATCATGCGAGACATCGCCATCGAGCTCACCGAAAGTTTCCGGATCGCCTTCACCCAGATCCGGGCGCACAAGATGCGCTCGATCCTGACTGCGCTCGGCGTGATCATCGGCATCATCGCCGTAACGCTGATGGGATCGGCCATCAGCGGCATCGAGGTCGGATTCGAGCGAAGCCTTTCCGTGATCGGCGACGACATCCTCTACGTCGAGAAGTGGCCGTGGCACCACGTCGATGACTGGTGGAACTACCGCAATCGCCGGCGCATCGAGCCGCAGTACGCCGACGCGCTGAACCGCCTCATCGCCGGCACTCCGAATTCGCAGCTCGTGATCGCCGTGCCGACGCTGAATACGAATCAGAGCGTCAAGTACGGCGACAACCAGGTCAACAGCGTGTTCACGCAGGGAACGACGGACGACTTTCCGATCACGTCGACGGCGCAATTCAAGGAAGGGCGTTTCCTGACGCCGATCGAATCGCGCGGCGCGCGCAACGTCTGCATCCTCGGCTACGACGTGGCCGACGCGCTTTTCCCGAAGGAGTCGGCGCTCGACAAGACGGTGATGATCGGCGGCAATCCGTTCCGCGTCATCGGCGTCTACAGCAAGATGGGCACGTTCCTCGGCCTGTTCAGCTTCGACACGCAAGTCGTGGTGCCGATGTCGGCGTTCATGAAGACGTTCAGCGGACGCCTCAATGCGTCGATCCGCGTGAAGGTGAAGGACAAGAACCGTCTCGCCGCCGCGCGCGACGAGCTGACCGGCGACATGCGCCGCGTGCGCGGATTACGTCCCGAGCAAAAAGACGATTTCGAAATCAACGCGCAGGAAGGGTTGCGCAGCACGATCGAGCCGGTGAAGGCCGGCATCGCCATCGCCGGATTGTTCGTGACCGGACTGGCGCTCTTCGTCGGCGCCATCGGCATCATGAACATCACCTACGTCAGCGTGAAGGAGCGCACGCGCGAGATCGGCACGCGCAAAGCGGTCGGCGCACGGCGCCGCACGATCCTGCTGCAGTTCCTGGTCGAGGCGGTGTCGATCTGCCTCATCGGCGGAGGCGCCGGACTGGCGCTGTCGTTCCTGATGACCACCGGAGTGGCCGCGGCGTTCCCCTCGTTCCCGATGCAGTTTTCAGCCGGCCTGGTGATTACAGGAATGATCGTCTCGACACTGACCGGCATCTTCTCCGGCTTCGCGCCGGCGTTGTCGGCGTCGCGGTTGGATCCGATCGAAGCACTGAGGTACGAGTGATCCGCAGATCACGCAGATAGACGCAGATCAATGTTCCTTTCCGAAATCTTCCGCATGGCTCTCGGTTCGTTGCGCACGAACAGGCTGCGCTCCGCGCTGACGATGCTCGGCGTGGCCATCGGCGTCTTTTCGGTCATCGGCGTGATGACGGCGCTGAGCGCCATCCAGGGTTCCATCGAGTCGGGCCTCAGCTTTCTCGGCAGCAACATCTTTCAGTTCGCCAAGTATCCGGTCATCAGCACCAGCGATCCGCAGGAGAAATTTGCAAACCGCCGCAACATCTCGCTCGATCAGGCCAATGAGTTCAAGCGGCTGATGGAAGGACAGGCGCAGGCCATCGCCCTGAAAGTCTTCGACGGCGGCAAGCCGGTGAGTTTCGGCAACGTCACGCTTCAGGGACGGACGCTGGTCGGGACGAATGAATACTTCCTGGCCGCGAACAGCTACTCCATCGCGTACGGCCGTAATCTTTCGCCGGACGACGTCGAGCTCGGGCGTCCGGTGACGGTGGTCGGCTCGTCGATCCAGAAGAAGCTCTTCCCCAGCGAAACGGCGCTCGGCAAAACGATCAAGGTGAATTCGAAGCCGTACACGATCATCGGCGTGCTCGATGAAAAAGGCTCCTCGTTCGGAAACTCGCAGGACGACCTCGTGCTCGTACCGATCACGAAGTTCTTCTCCGACTTCGGCCACGAAAACCGCACGATCAACTTGGCCATCCAGTCGACCTCGCAAGCCACCTACAACGAGACGTTCGACAAAGCCATCGGTGCCATGCGCGCCGCGCGCGGACTGAAGCTGGGACAGGAAAACGATTTCGCGATCTACTCGAACGACACGCTGGTCACGGCATTCGCGCAGGTCGCCGACACCGTGCGCGCCGGCGCGTTCGTGGTCAGCGTGATCGCGCTGCTGGCCGCCGGCATCGGCATCATGAACATCATGCTGGTCAGCGTCACGGAGCGAACGCGCGAGATTGGCGTGCGCAAAGCGATCGGCGCGCGCAAAAACGACATCATCAAACAGTTCCTGATCGAGGCCGTGCTCCTCTCGGAACTGGGCGGGCTGGCCGGAATCCTGACCGGTGTCCTCGGCGGCAACGGCATCGCGCTGGCCTTCAGCATGAACATGGTTTTCCCATGGTTCTGGGCCATCACCGGCCTGGTGGTCTGCTCCGCGATCGGCATCGGATTCGGCTCATATCCGGCCTGGAAAGCGGCCTCGCTCCATCCGATCGAAGCGCTTCGCTACGAATAACAAAAAATTAGTGTGCAATTCTGTACATTGCGTCCCGATGGAGCGCATAATTTCCCGTCCGACAAATGGGAGGTCCATCATGAAACGTGCAGCCCTGGGGTTGCTCTGTCTTTTCGTTCTCATGCCGGCGGCCGCGTTCGCCGACATCAATTCCATCAGTCCCAATTCGTTTTTTTCTTTCGACTTCGAGCAGAACGCCACTCTGACCGGAACGAATCTCTTCGGCGACTTCTACGGCGCTCCGGATTCCGAGAACATCTTCCTGAGCACGCACGTCGTCATCGACGGTCCTGCCGGGACGTTCACCGAAGACATCAGCGGCGGGTTCCGTCAACTCAATACGCTGAATGACACGATCTTCATCTCCATCCCCGATTCGACGCTCTTCGTCGAGGGGCGCTACTCGGTGACGATCATCGCAAAAGACGACACCGGCGACCGTTCGATCGGTCCCGTCTTTTACACCGTCGTGGCGCGGACCGTTGCGCAACCGCCGCTGATCTCCGTTCCGGAAAACGTGATCGGAGAGGCCGATTCGCGGACAGGCGGGCACGTGACGTTCAACGTGAGCGGCTTCAGCTTCGTCGATCCGCCGCCGGCGCCGACCATCACCTGCAATCACAATTCGGGCGACTTCTTCCCGCTCGGCGCGACCACGGTGAACTGCACCGCCACGGACAGCTTCGGCAGTGCATTCGGCAGCTTCGAAGTCTTCGTCGCCGACAGCCAGCCGCCGGTCATCACCGTTCCGGCAAACTTCTCCAGCAGCACGTCGCTGGTGACCTACTCCGTCTCCGCCGTGGACGCGGTCGACGGCACGGTCCCCGTGAGCTGTTCCCCCGCTTCCGGCTCGCTGTTCCCGAACGGAGCGATCACGGTCCACTGCTCGGCTACGGATCTTCGCGAGAACGTGAGCTTCGCGTCGTTCGTCGTGACGGTTTCCGATCCCGGCCAGCCGCCCGTCTTAATCGTTCCGGACGATTTCTTCGTCGAAGCCACCGGTCCTGCCGGCGCTACCGTGACCTACTCCGTCACCGCTTCGACGGGAGCGACCGTTAGTTGCTCGCCGGCCTCCGGCTCGATCTTCGGCGTCGGAACGAACCTCGTTTCATGCTCTGCCACCACGGCAGGCGGCACGACGAACGCGAGCTTCAACGTCATCGTCATCGACACCGTGGCCCCGGTTATCACAACGCCGGGCACGCTTCTGGTGAATGCCACCAGCCCGAGCGGCGCGGTGGTGAACTACGTGGTGAGCGCCGTCGATGCCATCTCCGGACCTGCAACCGTGACGTGCGATCCGCCGTCGGGTTCCACGTTCCCGATCGGCACGACGACGGTTCAGTGCTCCGCTCAGGACGCGAGCTTCAACCCCGCCTCGGCATCGTTCTTCGTCATCGTCAGCGAAGACACGACGCCGCCGGTGCTCTCGCTGCCGGCCAACATCACCGCCGAAGCGACCGGTCCGAACGGCGCGGTCGTGACGTACGTGGCCACGGCCAACGACGATCACGACGGTCCGGTTCCCGTCACCTGCACGCCGCCCTCGGGGTCCACGTTCCCGCTCGGGGTAACGACGGTGCAGTGCAGCGCCATGGATTCGCACGGCAACGTCGGATTCGGCTCCTTCACGATTACCGTTCGCGACACGACGCCTCCGACGATCGTCAGCGTCACGGCGACGCCGAACGTTCTCTGGCCGCCGAATCACCAGATGGTCGACGTGACCCTGCGCGTGATCGCCACTGACCTGGTCGATCCGGCGCCGGTGTCCTACATCGAGTCGGTGTCATCGAATCAGCCAATCAATGGCACGGGCGACGGCGATACTGCGCCGGACTGGCAGATCACCGGACCGCTGACCCTTCAGTTGCGCTCCGAACGCGCGGGCAACACCGTTCGCACCTACACGATCACCGTGACCACAAGGGACTCCAGCGGCAACACAAGCCACGCAACCGTAACCGTGAGCGTCGGAGACGGGCGCGGCCGGGCAGTCCACTAGCAGTTACTCGCAGCCTTCTTCCCAAGCCGCGGCCGGATTTCCGGCCGCGGCTTTTTTGTGATCAGTAGATCAGTGATCAGTGGATCAGTAGATCAGTTGGCGTTACGCAGAAATCTTCTGATCTACCGGTCGACTGATCTACTGATCTACTGCTTCATCAAAACGCGCGCTTGTAAGTGAAGACGAACGCCCTCGGTGCGCAGTTGCGGATCGGCGGCGCGAAGCGGGCGTTGCGGATTTCGCGCTCGGCGATCGCGGCCAATGAGTCGTCCTTCGTTTCGTTCGAGACGACGCGCGTCGACGTGACGACGCCTTTCATATCGACGCTCGCTTCGATCACGACCATCCCATGCGGCCCCAGCTCAAAAAAGGACGGCTTGGGCGCCGTGATGAACGAGTAATTGCCGTCCGGCGGACAGCCGCTGCGCCGCGGCCGTGCGGCGGCGCCTTCGCGCACGACGAGCTGCGACGCCACCCATCCCGTCGAGCCGTCGTTGAGCTTCACGTGCAGCCACGAATCAGAATCTCCGATCACCGTCAGCCGCTCGCCGCGGCGCGCGTGTCCGACGATTTCCGCCGAGGTCGACGCATCCGCGCGGATGTTGAGCGTGCTCACGTTGACCTGGACCGTGCCGGTCGCCTGCTCCTCTGTCGATGCCGGCGCAGGCGCGGGCGCCCCAGGACGCGGCTCGGGAGCCGGCGCCGGCGCGGGCGTATTGCCGCCGCCGCACGCGGCGAGAAGAAGGCACGCCGCGAATGCGAATTGACGATTCACGACGCCAACCGCTTCACGAGGACGTAGAGAAATTGCACGCTGTCGTAGAACGAATCGATGCGCACGCGCTCGTCCCGGCCATGCGCGCGGCTGTCGCTCAATTCGCCAAAGAGTCCGGAAACGCCGTACGTCGGGATGCCGGCGTTGCGCAGATACAGCCCGTCGCTGGCGCCCGCCGCCATCAGCGGCATCACCGGCGTCCCGGGCCAGAACTCGTTTGTGACGTCGGCGATCGGTGTCATCACCGACGGCGTCAACGGCGACGGCGCGCTCGGTTTCGGCTTGTCGATCCACGAGATCTCGATGCCGGGGTCGTCGAGCACTTTCGCGATCGTGTCGCGAACGGCATCGGCCGATTCGCCCGGCAGCACGCGGCAGTTGACGGTCGCTTTCGCCATCTGCGGCAGCGCGTTGTCCGCGTGTCCGCCCTCGAGCCGCGTGGCTACACACGTGGTGCGCAACTGGTTGTTGTACGCCGGCGTCTCCGAAAGCCGCGCCGCCGCGCCGGCATCACCCATCGCCACGGCTTTCATATCCGCCGCGGTCTGTCCTTCTTCGATCTTCGACATGCGCTCGAAGTACGTGCGCGTCACTTCGTTGAGCACGACCGGGAACTGGTACTTCTCCAGACGAACAAGTCCGTTCGCCAGTTCATAGATCGCATTGTCCTTGCGCGGCGCGGAGCTATGGCCGCCCTTGTTGTGCGTCGTGAGGCCGAACGTGACGTAAACCTTCTCGCTCGCGCCAACGCCGTTGTACAAACGCCGCCCGTCCTTCAGCCGCCCGGAGCCGCCTTCATTCAGCGCGAATGCGGCGTCGATCAGCGGCCGATGCTCCTTGATCAACCATGCCACGCCGTTGAATTCGCCGCCGGTCTCTTCGTCCGAGGTGAGCGCGACGATGAGATCGCGATCGGGAACGAAATGCTCCTGCTTCAACCGGATCAGCGTCGCGATCCAGATCGCGGCCATGGCCTTGTCGTCGCTCGTGCCGCGGCCGTAGTAGTAGCCATCCTGCTCGGTGAGGACGAACGGATCCATCGACCAGTCCTCGCGCTTCGCCTCCACGACGTCGAGATGCGCGAGCAGCAGCAGCGGCTTCTCCTTCCCCGTCCCATGCAGCCGCGCCACAAGATTCCCCTTCTTCGGATTGGCCGGCACGAGCACCTGAACATCGCTCGCAGGAAATCCCGCCGCCGTCAACCGGGCCGCCATCGCCTCTGCGGCAGCGCTGTTGTTGCCGACCGAGCTCGTCGTATTGATCTCGATCAGTTGCTTGTAAATATCGAACGCAAGCTGCTTCGTCTTCGCATCCAGCGCCGGCGGCGCCGCGGACGCGGATATCGCAACGAGAACTGTGAAGAGAACGATCCGTTTCATGGCCGCAGATTCTATCTGCGAACAATCTGCGTCATCTGCGGATCACAACGTCCTCCCCACTGCCGGGACGATGATGCGTAACTCGTCCATCAATCGCGCGAATTGATCCGGATACAACGACTGCGGTCCGTCGCAGACCGCCTTCTCCGGCTCGTGATGCACTTCGATCAACACGCCGTCCGCGCCGGCCGCGACGATCGCGCGCGCCAGCGGCATGACCTTGTCGCGCCGTCCCACCGCGTGCGACGGGTCGGCGATGATCGGAAGGTGCGAGAGTTTGTTGATCACAGGGATCGCGGAGATGTCGAGCGTGTTGCGCGTGTACGTTTCGAACGTACGGATGCCGCGCTCGCACAGGATCACGTCGTAATTGCCGCCGGAGAGGATGTACTCCGAGGCCAGCAGCCACTCCTGAATCGTCGCAGACATTCCGCGCTTGAGCAGGATCGGCTTGCGGATCTGCCCGAGCGCCGACAGCAGGTTGTAGTTCTGCATGTTGCGCGCGCCGACCTGCAGGATGTCCACATACTCCAGCATCGGTTCGATCTGCCCGATCTCCATCACCTCGGAAATCGTGGCCATGTTGTTTTCGTCGCCCGCCGCGCGCAGCAGTTTCAGCCCCTCGATTCCCATCCCCTGAAATGCGTACGGCGACGTCCTCGGCTTGTACGCGCCGCCGCGCAGAATGCGCGCGCCCGCACGCGCCACGCGGCGCGCCGTCTCGAAAAGCTGCCGCTCGTTTTCGATCGTGCACGGACCGGCCATCACCACGACGTCGCTGCCGCCGATCTCGATCCCGCGCGCTTTCACGATCGTCTTTGATCGCTTGAACGAACGGCTGGAAAGTTTGTACGGCTCGCTGACGCGCACCGCCTCCTGCACGCCATTGAGCACTTCGAACTCGCGCGGATCGACGCTGGCCACGTCGCCCACGACACCGAGCACCGTCTGATCGGATCCAGTGGAGCGATGCACGTCGAATCCGCGCTCGCTGAGGACGGCGACCACGTGCTCGATGTCTGTGTCCGAGGCGTTCTTCTGCATCACGATGACCATGAATTTCTCCTATTCGCGCGTCGCAGCCTGGCGCTCAACACGCCTCGACTCATCGATGATTCGTTCGAACAACCTGCGGATCGTGGCGCCGTCGAGCGGACCGCCCGAGGTCTGCTCGACATGCAGCAGCACCTGCTTCTCGCGTTCGGGCGCGTAGACCGGCATGCCGAGGATCGGCTTCACCTCGCCGATCTCGATCGCGTACTTCGCGCGCTGGTTGAGCAATCGCACGATGACTTCATCGACGCGGTCGATGGCATCGCGCAAGCGGGACAGCTCGTTCTCTGCGTCGTTTCGATCCATAACAAAAAACCTCTTCCCGCGCGGGAAGAGGTTCGGATCGACTGACGGTCGGCGCCCCTTCTCGCGGGGCGCAATGTGCCCACGCTTACGTGAAGTAGCCGTAGTAATACGCGTAGCGCGGGGCGATGTGATTCATGTGCGGCGAGAGGATAGGGCGGCGCGATGCGCGTGTCAACGATCCTGCTAAACTCTGCCGCTCCCGAATGAATGACGCAATCAACCCGGCGGCGGCGCGGCGGTGCGCGGTTCATCAGCAGCGGCCGGCGTTTGCCGTCTGCATGCAATGCGCGAAGACACTTTGCCAGGAGTGCGCGACGCAGTGGGATGGCATCTGGTATTGCGCGGCGTGCCTGGCGTCGCGGCGCAGCGCGCCGGCGGCGAAGTCGCGCGTGGGCGGATGGACCGCCGTGATCGCTGCGGCGCTCATCATTCTCTTTTGCAGCACGCGCTTCATGGTCTGGAGCGGCGTGCTGCTCGCGGGACTCCGTTGATCCGCGCCCCGCTGTCGACGACGAGCGTGCTCGATGAATCGGCAGCCGTCGTGCGCGCGACCGTCACTCCGTGGGGCGCGCTGCTGCTGGCCACGTCGATTCCGTATCGATTCATGCAGATTGTCTTTGCCGATCGCCTGATCGAGCTGGGAAGCAACGCCTCGCAGTACGGCGATCTTCTTCGCACCACTGCCGACATCACGTGCGCGGCGTTTTTCGTGTCGCTTTGCGGCCGCGCCATTTACGCGCGCGCCTGCCGGCTGGCGTCGGAATCGGGCGCCGCTCCCGGCCGCGAAGCGCTGCGCGTTCCGTTGGTCGCGTTCGCGAGCTACGTGTTCGTCGCCTCGATCGCCGAAGCCGTTACCTACCTCCTCTTCGTCACTGGCCTCGGCATCGCCTTCGGCGCAGTGCTCTCCGGTCTGGCCATCGGCACGATGGAGTTGAATACGGAGCCGGGCATCCGTGGACCGCTGCGGCGGCTGGCGCGCTACAGCGGCAGTAGCCGCATCATCGCGTCGCTGGCGCTGGTCTTTCTCTGCGCGTTGGTCGTGGCGCTGCTCAACGTGGCCGCGCTGGTCAGCGTCATCGTCTCGCTCGCGTCAACGGTCGGAGGATGGGACGCCGCGCGCTGGCACGTGCTGCTCAGCATTCACAATCGCCGCTATGTCCTGATCATCATCGCCGGCGCGCTGCTCGTCATCCAGCCGTTCTGGATTGCCGCCAACGTGCTCCTCGTGCGCAAATCGGGATCCGCCGAAACAGGCGACGATCTGCGCGTCTGGTTCGAGGAGTTGCAGAGATCATGAAGCGCGCGTTGCTGATCATGATCGTGGCCTTCCCGCTGCACGCGGCGACGTTGACGCTCGATCAATACATCGCCGAGCTGACGCGGATTCGCAATCTCATCGCCGCCGGCGACGTCGCCACCGCGCGCGCCGAGGGAACGACGCTGGCCGGCGACGACGTCGTGTCGCCGAATGGACGATTCCACACCGACACGACGCTCATTGCCGAAATCAGCAACGCCAAACCGCGCGACCTCGGCGTAGAAACTCGGATTGACGCCACCATCGCCGCGCTGCGGAACGCCACACCATCCGCGTCTGCCGCGGTCGATCAGCGGCTGCTTCTCAAGCTGCAGCGCGAGCAGACCGTCCCCGAATTGCGGCGCGGCGGCGACATTCGCGGCGTGCGGCCAAAAGTTCCGTGGCTGCGTCGCGTTGTGAACGCGATCCGCGACGCCGCAACCTGGATCGTGGACAAGATCACGAAGTTCGTCGACTGGTTGTCGCGCTTCTGGCCGAAGGACGATCCGAACAAGAAGTCCGCGTCGTCGGCGATGCGCTGGACCGTCGGCTCGCTGGTCGGCCTGATCGTGCTCATCCTGGCCATCCTCGCGTTCGAAGTCATTCGCCGCAGCCGCAAGCGGGCGCGCGACGTCGTCGAGGAGAGCGCGCCGCTGACGTCGGCGCGCGACGACGATCCGCTCTCGCGCGGCGCGAACGAGTGGGAGCGATACGCCGCACAATTGGCCGCGGCCGGACGCCTGCGCGAAGCCATCCGCGCCTGGTATCACGCCGTGCTGGTCACGCTCTACGGCGCGAACATCCTGCACTACCGCAAAGGGCGGACGAATTGGGAGTACGTCGCCACCCTCGGTCCGGAGCATGCGTGGCGTGCGCGGTTTATCGAGCTCACGCAGCGTTTTGAAAACGAGTGGTACGGCTCCGACGACAGCAGCAGCGACGCGCTCGACGAGTGCACCGCCGCCGCGCGTCAGGTGCTCAACGCCGTCCGCCGGACGAACAGGGAGGCCGCGTGAGACGCGCCCTTCCACTGCTGCTCGCCATCGCTGCATTCTTCATCGCCGCGCTGATCTGGATCGGCAGCAATCGTGTCGCCGGTGACGCATTCCGTGCGGGATCGGCGTTGAATACCTCCACAACCGGCACCTCGCTCGCCTACGCCTATTTCCGCCGTCTGGGACAGGGCAACCTGTTGACCACTCCGTTGCGCAGCGGCGCGGTGCCCGGCAACGCCGTCGTCTTCCGCGTCGACGCTTCCTATGTCGTGGATGTGGATGATGACGACGAGAGCGGCGACAAGAAGACGAAGACGGTTCCGTTCTTCCTCGCGCCCGCCGACGAAGAGTTCGTCCGCAGCGGCGGGCGCCTCGTCATCGCCGGCCACCATTTCAAAGGCGCAATCGAGATGCGCTTCGACGTCGGCAAAGTGGCGTCGAAAGTCTTTCCCATCTGGCCCGGGGTCGACACGCTCTCGCTGCCTGCACCATTCGGACTCGCGCCACGCTCGCTTCCGCGCGGAATGCACACGATTTTCGCGGGGAACGGCGAGGCGGTGGTCGCGCGGCAAACGATTGGCGCCGGCGACGTCATCATCGTTTCCGAGGCAAAGATGTTCGAGAACCTCCACCTCGCCGCCGATCATCACCTCGCGCTTCTCCTCTCACTTGCCGCGAACCATCGTCCCGTCTACTTCGACGAATACGCGCACGGCGTCGCCTCGGACGACGGCGCGCTCGCGCTCATGACCGAATGGCGCCTCGGACCGCTGCTGATCCTCCTCGGAATCGCGGCGCTCTTCACCTTCTGGCGCAACGCGCGGCGCGTCGGACTTCCCGACGCCGAGGAGCGCGACACGCGATCCGACGCCATCGACCTCGTCGCCTCGCTCGGCGCGCTGTACGGCCGTTCGATGTCGAACAGCGACGCCATCGCGCTCTACCGCTCCGCGCTGGAGCGCACCGTCGCCGCGCAAAGCGGCTTGCGCGGCGACGCGCTGCACAAACGCGTCGCCGATCTCACGCACGGTCTGGTGCCGGGCGCCGATGAAAAGCACGCATTCGACCGCCAACTCAATGTCATCAACGACGCGTTCCGCACGCTGGAACGCACGGCCAGAGGAGGCCAACATGCAAACCATCGCTGACGTCGCGTCGCGATTCACCGCCCTGCGGCAGGAGCTCGACCGCGTCATCATCGGCCAGGAGCGCGTGAAGATGCTCACCATCGCGTCGCTCGTCGCCGGCGGCCACATGCTGCTCGAAGGCGCGCCCGGAACGGGCAAGACGCTGCTCTCGCTCGCGCTGGCGCGGCTGCTCGGCTGCCGCTTTCGCCGCATTCAATTCACGCCCGACCTGATGCCCGCCGATCTCCTCGGCGCGAACATCTTCAATCAGAAGTCGCAGGAGTTCGCCTTCCGCCCCGGCCCCGTCTTCACCGACATTCTGCTGGCCGACGAGATCAACCGCACGCCGCCGCGCACGCAGGCCGCGCTGCTCGAGGCGATGCAGGAAAACGCCGTCACGCTCGACGGCACCCGCTACAGCGTCTCGCCGGTCTTCACGGTTTTCGCCACGCAGAATCCGGTCGAATTCGAGGGGACCTATCCGCTGCCTGAAGCGCAGCGCGACCGGTTTCTTTTCAAGATCAGCATCGATTTTCCCGAGGCTGCGGATGAGGAGAAGATGCTGAGCGCGTATGCGAACGGCGAGCGGCTGCACGATCAGATCGTGAAGTCGCTGAAGCCGGTCATCAGTGCCGCGGAGCTGGCGCAGGCGCGAACCACGGTCGCTTCGCTCGTCCGCGTCGAGCCGCACATCATCAAATACATCCAGGAAATCGTCGCGCGCACGCGACACGACGATGCGGTGCAGATCGGCGCCGGTCCGCGCGCGTCGCTGGCGCTGCTCGAAGCCAGCCGCGCCGTGGCCGCCCTCGGCAATCGCAGCTTCATCACGCCCGACGACGTGAAGGCGCTGGTCGAGCCGGTGCTCGCCCATCGCGTCACGCTCAGTCCCGACGCGGAGATGGAAGGGCTGGCGCTGTCCGACATCCTTTCGCGCATCTACGAACAGGTGGAAGTGCCGCGCTGAGGAGCGAAAACTGCGACCCGGCCCACTGCTGATCCGACTGACGTTGCTGCTGGCCGCGCTGGCGCTGCTGGTACCGGTGTTCGTGCCGATTGCGAGAGTGCTCGCGGCGGCGTTCGCGCTGCTCGTCATCGCTGCGATCGCCGAGGCGAAGATGCTACGGCGGATCAAATTTGAGCTCGAACGATCGCCGAAAGTCGCGCTCCCTCTCGACGAAGCCGACACCGTCACGATTCGCATTCGCACGACGTCGCGCCGTCCGTTGCGACTCGTCATCCGTCAGCGCTGGCCGGAGATCGTCGCGCCGCGTTCGCAAACGATCAACGCGATCAGCCGTCCTCGCGAAGTGCTGTCGATCGACTTCGCGCTTCGCGGCATCGCCCGCGGATCGCAATCAGTCGAGCCGCCAACGATCGCCGCGACGATCTTCGGACTGGCCGAACGCATCGTTCCCGCCGGTAGCGAGACGATCGTTCACGTCCTGCCGAACCTGCGCGCCGTCAAACGTCTGCACAAGCGGCTCAACGATTTCGCGCTGCGCTCCCTCGGCGCGCGCGCTGCGCCGAAAATCGGCAAGGGACGCGACTTTGATCGCCTGCGCGATTACGTCGTCGACGACGACATGCGCGACGTGGCCTGGCACGCCTCGGCGCGTCACGGCCGGCTCATCGTCCGCGAGTTCCGTCTCGACCGCTCGCAGGAAATCCTCCTCTGCGTCGACCGCGGACACCGCATGGCCGCGCGTGTCGAGCAGATCACGCGGCTCGATCACGCGGTCAATGCCGCGGTGCTGATCAGCTACGTCTGCAATCGGATGGAGGACAAGTTCGGCGTCGTTTCCTTTTCGGCGAGCGCGGAGAATGGCGTCGCCTTCGGCCGCGGCGCCGCGCAGCTTCGCGCCGTCACCGCCTACACCTCGGGCGTCGACGCCGCGTACGAACACACCGATTACCTCGCGCTCGCCGGCGCATTGCGACGGCGGCTGCACCACCGCACCCTCCTCCTCATCCTGACCGTGCTCCCCGAACGCGAAGACCGCTTCGATCTTCTACGCGCCGTCGAGATGCTCGCACCGCAACACCTCCCGCTCATCGTCACGCTGACCGATCGCAACCTCCGCGCGGCCGCGCAACTGCTGCCGTCGAATCGCGCCGAGCTCTCGCGCACGCTCGTCGCACGCGACCTCTGGCTCGGCCGCGTGGAGCTGATGCGCGAGCTCCGCTCCCGCGGCGCGCTCGTCGTCGAAGCGACGCCCGAAGACGCCGGCATCGAATCGATCAACGCCTACATCGACGTGAAACGGAGACAACTGCTGTGAACATCGAGCGCTTCATCGCCGACCGCACGCCGGTCTGGAAACAGTTGGACGACCTGCTGGTACGCGCGGAATCGACCGACGTCACGCGCGACGAGTTGCAAGATCTCGTGGCGCTCTATCGACGCACCTGCTCCGATCTCAACCGCACGCGGTCGTACACCGCCAATCCCGACGTTCTCGGATATCTCAATCAGCTCACCGGCCGCGCCTATCGCTTCATCTATCAGGCCGCGCACGACGTTCCGGTACACCGCGCGTTCGCAGCGCTGATTACACAAGAAATCCCGGCCGCGTTCCGCCGCCAGCGGATCGCCATCGCCGTCGCGGCGGCGTCGATGATCCTCGGCACGCTCTTCGGCGCGCTGGCCGTCATCGTCGATCCCGCGAACGGACCGCGCCTGATTCCTGGCATGTTCTTCACGGAGAGTCCGCGCGAGCGCGTGGCGAAGATCGAGAGCGGCAAAGAGCGCATCGACAACCTCGACAAAGCGCTCGTCTTCGGCGCGTCGCTCTACACGCACAACATCCAGGTGGCCTTTCTGACGTTCTCGCTCGGCGCGCTCACGATCGCCGGCGGCATCCTCCTGCTCTTCTACAACGGCGTGATCCTCGGCGCGGTGGCGATGATGTACATCCTCGACGGCGTGCCGATGTTTTTCTTCGCCTGGGTCGGCCCCCACGGCGCGCTGGAGCTGCCGTCGATCGTCTTCGCCGGCGCGGCAGGACTCGTAGCCGGCCGCGCGCTGCTGATGCCCGGACCACTCTCGCGCGCGGCGTCGATGCGGCGCGTCCTGCCATCCGTCTGGCGCATCATCACCGGCACCGCGCTCACGCTCGTCCTGGCCGGCCTCATCGAAGGATCGTTCTCGCAATTCTCATCGCACACGTTTCCTTACGAAGTGAAGATCGCCGTGGCCGCGCTGCTCTTCCTCTCCTTGATGACGTACCTCTTCCTCCGCCGCGTGAGCGCCGACTGACATGGACGAGCTGACGATCACCACACCCGAGCACGTGCCGATCGGCCTGGAGCCGGCCGGCGCCGGCAGCCGATTCCTGGCGGTGCTGCTCGATGCGCTGATCACGAGCGCGATCGCCTCGACGATCGGCGGCGTAGTGCGCGCGATGACGACCGCCGGCATCGCCACCGCGGTCTTTCTCACGCTCTCGTTTCTGCTGACCTGGTCGTGGCACGTCTGGTTCGAAACGCGCGGACACGGCCGCACGCCCGGCAAACGCGCGCTGTCGCTGCGCGTGGTCGACGCGCGCGGCCTGCCGGTATCGCCCTACCAGTCGCTGGCGCGCAACATCGTCCGCGTCGTCGATTTCGCGCCGGCCTTCTACGGAGTCGGCGCCGCCGTCTCCCTCTTCGATCCCGCCCGCCGACGCCTCGGCGACATCGTCGCCGGCACCCTCGTCATCCGCGAAGCCCAACCGCTCGCCTACACCGGCCAGCTCGCCGCCGAACGCCGCCACAACTCCCTGCGCACCCCGCGCGTCCTGCGCCTCATCCGCCACCGCATTCCCCTCGAAGAACGCGAATTCCTCCTCCGCCTCTGCCTCCGCGCCGAAAAGCTGACCCCCACCGCCCGCTACGACCTGATGGAAGACGTAGCCCGCTACTACCGCCGAAAACTCTCGATCGAAGAAGAACAGATCAGCGGCGAAAACCTCGTACGCGACCTGACCGCGGTGCTCTTCGCTCCGGAAGCGCGATAGCCGTTCTCACGCGGAGCCGCGGAGCACGCGGAGAAAGAAGTTTTTTGTCTCCGCGATCCCCGCGTCTCCGCGTGAAAACGGTTCTCCGTGACAACTAGCCACGTCATCTGCGGATTAACTCTTCGCGATTCGCTCGCGATTCGCCGCCAGCCGGTCACTGAAACTCAGCAGCAGTCGGTGACAATTTGTCACCGACTCACTCCCCGCGTTTCTCCACTCCTGGTAGAAGAAATTGACACCTCGTAGGAACCGAGGGAGCCTCGGGCATGGAGGTGTGCCGTGACTTTGATTGAGCATGATGAGGTCGACCTGATTGCGGAGTTGGAGCGGATGGACAGGTTCTTTGATGGCGAGGAGGCCGGCGAGATTCCGTTGGAGGTTCTTCGCGCGAACGGGATCGATATACCGGCGGTGCCGCCGGAGGACGCTGCGGCGCTGCGTGCGAAGTTGTTCGAGATCATCGAAGCGATGTTCGAGATCGGGATGGTGGTCGAGTCGACCGATCATCTCAGCGATGCGGAGTTGTATCGGTTCCTCGTCGACGACGCGCTGCTGCACGAAACGATCATTTCGATGACCGGCGGCACCTGGCACCTCAGTCCGATCGGCAGCGGGAGCGAGGAGGACAACCACATCTATCTCCGCTACTACGCTGATGATGAGTACCGCGAGCAGTGGCATCGCGACTTCGGCGAGCCGTTGCCGCCGAAAGAAAAGGCACCGTACGATCGCGACCGGTTGCTGCCTCCGCGGGAGTGATTTTCACGGTAGGATTACGGCTTCCAAAATCCAAATCCACCTTAGCCCGAGGTTGTGATGATCTGTCGGAATCATGTCGATGTGTCGGAAGGGGTGCGCCGGTGCAGCCGGTGCGGATCGACGTTCTGCCGCGATTGCCTCGTCGAAATCGGCGGCGCGCCGTACTGCGCCATGTGCAAGACGGAGCAATTACTCGACGTTCGATCGGGCGTCAGCGGGCTGCTTGATCTCGCAACGATCGGGCGCCGGTTCGTGGCGGTCCTGGTCGACGGCATCATTCTCTACATCTTCAACACGGCCATCGGATTTGCGCTGGGGGCCGCGATCCGCGCCGGAGGCTCTCCCGTCCTCGGCTGCGTCAGCATTCTGATCAGCCTCGTGGTCAGCGTCACGTACGACGCGGTCCTCATCGCCAGCACTGGCCAGACGCTGGGCAAGAGAGCACTCAGGGTCAAGGTGGTTTCCGAGACCGGCGCCGACGTGACGACCGGCCAGGCGTGGGGACGGGCGCTGGGCAAGATGATTCCGTTCGCGCAGTTCGTGGCGTTGTTCAACAATGAGCGCAAAGGGATTCACGACATGCTCGCGCATACGCGCGTGGTGAACCACGTCTGAGTTACTGACCTGCGATGGCCGACCCCGCCCCGCTGCACGCGCACGCCTATGAAGGCCCATCGTGTCCGCGCTGCCGCGCGCGGCTGACGGCGGACTGGATCCACAGCGGCATCGTCATCTGTCCCGATTGCAACAAACCGTTCGAGGCCACCGCCTTCCGCCCGCCGCAACGCCGGCTGGAGGTGGTCAGCGTCGCCGCCGCGCTGACGCCCGAGGGGGCGAACGCGTGCGCGAACCATGAGCGCAACGCCGCCGTCACCAACTGCGTCCGCTGCGGATTGTTCATCTGCGCTCTTTGCAACATGGACGTCGGCACCGGGCCGCACTGCCCGTCGTGTTTCGACCGCCTGCGCGCTGCTGACGCGCTGGCGCCTGCGTCGACGCGCTATCGCGATTACGCGTCGATGGCTCGCATCGCCATGATCGCCGGCCTCTTTTTCTCAATGATGTTCCTCGGCATTCCGTTCGCGGCGGTGTCGCTCTTCTACTCGCGCAAGGCGTTCAAACAATTACGCGAGGAAGGGCGCTCGAGCATCGGCCTGATCATCGTGATCATCATCGCGTTGCTCGAGATCATCGGCGGCCTCGCACTCATCGCGGTGATGATCGTCAGCCTGGCGAAGGTGAAGAAATGACTCCGGGCAAACGCAAGCGCCTCGGCCGCAACGTCGGGGCGATGACACGCGAAACGGTATTCGAGACGGCGGACGCGATCGAAACGGAGTCGCGCGAAGGCTACGACGTGACGCGGAAGCGCGTGCTGTTCGAGGAGATTCTCCTCGTCACCATCCACCGCGAAATAGGCGTGCTCTACGTGACGCTGACGGCGGCGGCCACCCTCACCTTTGCCGGCGTCGCGTTCCTGAGCAGGAGCGTGGCGGGCGTGGCGATTTCCTTCGGCATCGTCGCGCTGACGTTCTTCATTGCCTGCGCCGTGCGGCTGGCAATGAGAGTCGACTTCGTCAGCGTCTTCGGCCGCCGGTCGAAAGCGGTGATGCGTTTCTCGCTTCGCAAGCGCCGCGCGCGCGAGGTCTACGGCCGCATCTGCTCGCGCGCGCTCGAAGTGCAGCGCGCGATGGTCGAGCCGGAACCGGAGCCGACGCTTCCGACGTCAGCGCCCGAAGACTTCGCGAACGATGCCGGCGGCGCGACTGGCAGCGCCTGACTTGCGGTTGCTGATGGCGATACGTGCTTACTGCAACGAAAGCAGCACGAGAATGTCCCCTTCACCATCGGACAGCGATTCGAGGGCCTTGCCGATGAGTGTGCCGGGACGATGGATCTTTACACCGCCCACGTCGATCGGTTGCGACTTCATCGCCAGACCCGGCTTGTCGCTGGTCACGAGAAGATCGCCGGCCTCGATCGCGCCTGCCGACGCATCGACGTGGACCTTGACGCGGCCCGTGGTGGCGATCATAGCCTTGGATTCGCCGGCCTTACCAAGGAGCACTCCGGGCTGTGCCGAGACCACGCCGGCGACGCTCGTCGCGTACGCACTGTCCGAGCGAGCGACGGTGTTCTTCGATCCGCGTTTCACTACGACCACTGTGCCCGGCGACATCTTCATCGTCGCCGGCACCCACTCGGCGACGTCCTGATACGTAGCGCCGATCACCTGCGTTGCGTGGATCATTCCGTTCACGTCGAGCGCGTATTGGGGATCAGACACGCCGATGCCGACGTTTCCGAGACCGTCGATCACGAGCGATTTCGGAGAAACGGTGTTGGACGACGCCTTCTTGATGACCAGGCGCGCGAGACAGCAACCATAGCTCTTTGCAGGATTCGGATACTCCCACATCTCGAGGCCGTTCGCCCAGATACCCGAAGACTGATTTGGACCGCCGGTCACGATTTGCCACATGTATTCGCCGTTCGTCGTTCCCGCACCTCGATTTGACAGAATGAGACCGGCGGATTCTGAGGTCGTGTCGCTGGGGCTGGATGCCACCCGGATGTAATGGTAAACGTCCAGCGGATAGCCAATACCAAACGGCGGATTGTGAATACCGACATTCCCGCTTTTCTGCGTAATGCCCGACGCCCACGACCCCGAGCTGTAATCGTATGCGGTCCACGATCCATCGGAATTGCCATTGAGAGCCAGCCGCGGAGTTGTGGCATTGCCGATCGCGAGGCCCGTCACATCATCGGCTTGCATAATATTCAGGCGCGAATTCGTCGATGGGAAACTCCCGGTCATCCCGATGTCGACACTCCCGCCCGGCGCCTGCAGAGCGAGTGTCTTGAAGAGATTCGTGGTGTAGTCATAGCCGAAAATGAATGCGGTGTCGTTGGTGTACTTCAACGCTAAGCCAGGTCCGGCGCCGGACGCCAGCGCACCAGAGTCCCCGGAGACGAACATCGAGCCGTTTGCGACATGGAGCTTGGCGAAGGGCGAAGTCGTTCCGACGCCGACGCTGCCGCTCGCGGGGAACGTATTGTTTTGCGCCATTACGGCCGACGCCAGGAACGCACACACCACCAGCGAAATCGCATTGATCTTGGTATTCATACGCATCTCCATGCAGGACTTGATCGTAGCACTCTCATTGAAGGCCAAGAACGCGTGCCACGACATCCGCGGCGCGATTGGCAGCGCTTGAGGTATCGCCGTCCGCAACCGCGCGGACGATGGCGCTGCCGACGACGATGGCGTCGCAGCGGTCTTTGAGCGCTTCGTAATGCTCGTGTTTTGAAATGCCGAAGCCGACGGCGAGCGGCCTCGTGACCTGCGCGCGAATTTCGTCGAGGCGCGTCAGCAACGCCGGATCGAGATCGCTACGCGCGCCGGTGACGCCGGTCGTGGAGACGTAGTAGACGAAGTCGTCGCTGGCACGATTGACTGCGGCGATACGGGAGTTGCTGGACGTCGGCGCGAGCAGGAAGATCGATCCCAATCCGCGCGCCTTGAAGGCCGGCTTCACTTCGTTTGCGGCTTCCGCGGGCAGGTCGGTCAAGAGAACTGAGTCGATGCCGGCATTTTTCGTGTCGTCCGCGAATCGGTCGATGCCGTAACGCAGTACGGGATTCAGATACGAAAACGCGATGAGCGGAATCTCGCTCTGCTCCCGGACGGTGCGCGCGATGGTGAAGATGTCGCTGATCTTCGTTCCGTTCTGCAGCGCGCGTTGTGCGGCGGCCTGGATGACCGGACCATCCGCGATCGGATCGGAAAACGGGACGCCGAGCTCGATGGCGTCCGCGCCCGCTTCTTCGAGCGCACGGATGATGTCGACGGTGGGACCATCGCCGCAGGTAACGTAGGCGATGAGGCCGCAGCGGCGGGCGGCTTTGAGGCGCTTGAAGAGTTTGGCAGTGCGGTTCATGCTGGGATCCGGATCGCAAGGTCCAGGCGCTGCACCTTGCCAAAGCACAGACAAGAGTGTCTGTGCCACATTGATCCTGCTCGACTCGCACAAATGTTGGTACAGGGGAAAGCCGGTGTGGCACAGACACTCTTGTCTGTGCTGCTGATGCTCGGGACGATCTTCACTTCCCCTCCAACGCCGCGATTTGCGGGACATCTTTGTCGCCACGGCCGCTCAGGTTCACGACCACGATCTTCTCGCGGCCGATTGAGGCGCCGTTGCGCAGGAGCCAGCCGAGGGCGTGGGAGGACTCGAGGGCGGGGATGATGCCTTCGCATTCGCTCAGTTTATGGAACGCTTCCAGCGCGAGATCGTCGCTGCAGTCGTAGTACTCGACGCGGCCGATCTGCTGCAGGTACGCGTGCTCGGGACCGATCGACGGGTAATCGAGGCCGGCGGAGATCGAATGCGTTTCGGCGATCTGTCCGAATTCGTCCTGCAACACCATCGAACGCGTGCCATGCAGGACGCCGAGCGCGCCGCCGCTGAAGCGCGCGGCGTGTTCGCCGAGGTTGCGTCCGCGGCCGCCGGCTTCGACGCCGATGAAACGGATCGACTCGTGTTTCAGCATCTCGTAAAAGAGTCCGATCGCGTTCGAGCCGCCGCCGACGCAGGCGATGGCGACGTCCGGCAATGCGCCGGTGCGTTTTTTCAATTGACCCAGCGCTTCGCGTCCGATGACCGATTGAAAATCGCGCACGACGAGCGGATAGGGATGCGGGCCGAGGACAGAGCCGATGATGTAGTGCGTCGTGCGCACATTCGTCACCCAGTCGCGGATCGCTTCGTTGATGGCGTCCTTCAGCGTGCGGCTGCCGCTCGACACCGGCACGACTTCCGCGCCGAGGAGGCGCATGCGGAAAACGTTCAGCTCCTGCCGCGCCATGTCCACCTCGCCCATGTAGACGACGCAGTCGAGGCCGAGGAGCGAGCAGGCGGTGGCGGTGGCCACGCCGTGCTGGCCGGCGCCGGTCTCGGCGATGATCCGCTTCTTGCCCATGCGCTTCGCGATGAGGGCCTGGCCGATGGCGTTGTTGATCTTGTGCGCGCCGGTGTGATTGAGGTCTTCGCGCTTCAGAAACAGCCGCATCCCGCCGCACAACTCCGCGAATCGCTTCGCTTCGGTGAGCGCCGTCGGGCGCCCAACGAAATCGCGCAGGACGTCGTCGAGCTCCGCGCGAAACGCGCGATCGCGGCGAAGTTTTTTGTAGGCCGACTCGAATTCGTCGAGCGCGGCCATCAGTGTTTCAGGAACGTACTTGCCGCCGAATTCGCCGTAGTAGCCGCGGCGATCCGGCACGATGGCCGTCTTCATGCTCTCCTCACGCGCTCGAACAGACGCGCCACTTTGTCGTGATCTTTGATGCCCGGCGATGCTTCGACGCCGCTGGCGACATCGATGGCATCGGGCCGCACCATGCTCACCGCGGCTACGACGTTGTCGGGCGTCAGTCCGCCGGAAAGGAAAAACGGTTTCGAACGCTCGTACGTCGCGAGCAGCGACCAGTCGAATCGCCGGCCGGTGCCGCCGCTGCGCCGCTCGTCGAAGGTGTCGAACAGCAGCCAGGCGGCGTTCGGAGTTGCGTGCGTGTCGGGCAGCGAAGCGCCGACGTGCAGCGTTTTGATCGCGGGGATGCCAAGCGCGCCGATGTCGTCGTCGCTCTCGCTGCCGTGCAGTTGCGCGAGATCGAGCGGGACAACGTTGCGAATCTCGTGAATGTAATCGGCCGATGCGTCCTGAAAAACGCCGACGATCTTCGGCGGATTCGGCAGCTCCCTCACCCGCTTCGCGATCTCCCCAGCCTTCTCCGGCTCGATATGCCTCGGCGACGACGGCACGAAGATGAATCCGAGAAAGTCGGCGCCGGCCTCGGCGCAAAAGAGCGCGTCCGCTTCGTTGGTGATACCGCAGATTTTGATTTTGGTCATGATCCGAATACCAATTGCCGCACGGCCGCGGCGCGATCGGTCTGACGCAGCAGCGATTCGCCGACGAGGAAGGCATCGAAGCCGGCGGCGCGAAGGCGATCGATGTCGTCGCGCGTTTTGATCCCGCTTTCGGCGACGCGGAGGATGCCGTCCGGAATCTGCTGCGCCAGCCGCTCCGATGCGCCGAGGTCGACGGAGAAATCGCGCAGGTTGCGATTGTTGATGCCGATGATGCGGGCACCGCCGCTGATCGCGCGCTCTAATTCTTTTTCATCATGGACTTCGACGACCGCGTCGCAGGAGTACTCATCGAGGCAGTGGATGAAATCGCGGATCTGATTCGCGTCGAGGAGCGATGCGAGCAGGAGAATTGCGCTTGCGCCGGCGGCGACACCGCGAATCAGTTGCGATTCTTCGACGATGAAGTCTTTCATCAGGACCGGAAGCATGCTTGCGATCGCAGCGCGCTCGATCCAATCGCGCGAACCGCGAAAAAAGTCTGGCTCGGTGACGACGGAGACCGCAGCGGCGCCGCCTTGGTCGTAGTAGCAGGCGATCTCCTCCACTTCTGGATCGTCGACGATTGTTCCAGCCGAGGGAGATGCAGATTTGATTTCGGCAATGATGTTGATGCGGTCGCGCCGCAACGCCGCAGTAAGCTCGAATGGCGGGCGGTTGAGTGCGGCGTGGTCCGCGGCGTCGGGATCGGGCGGCGGTTCTGTGAGTAGGCGCTCACGCGTGCGGGCGACGATGTTGTCGAGGATGGTCATCGCGCACAACCTTCGGCCGCGCAAAGGCTTTCCACCACAAAGACACAAAGATCACAAAGATCACAAAGATCACAAAGATCACAAAGAGACTTTCTTCGTGTCCTTTGTGTCTTTGTGGTGAAACGGCTACTCATTCGTCACCGCCACGAGCTCTTGCAGTTTGGCCATTGCGGCGCCGGTGGCGATCGCTTCACGCGCCATCGCTACGCCTTCGCGGATCGAGTCCGCAGCACCGGAAACGTAGAGCGCGGCGCCGGCGTTGGCAGCAACGATTTCGGTTCGCGCACCGTTCCCGCCGGCGAGGATTTCGCGGGCGATGCGGGCGTTCTCGCGAGCGTCACCGCCAGCAAGGTCAGAGAGTGAGTAACGCTGGAGTCCGATCTCTTCCGGCGTCAGCTCATAGCTGCGCACTTCGCCGTCGATCACTTCGCAGACGTGCGTCGGAGCGGAGATGGAGATTTCGTCGAGGCCGTCGCGGCTGTGCACGACCATGGCGTGGTCCGCGCCGAGGGCGAGGAGGACGCGCGCGAGGAGATCGACGAGGTGCAGCGAATAGACGCCGAGCACCTGGCGCCGCGCGAAGGCGGGGTTGGTCAACGGCCCGAGGACGTTGAAGATCGTGCGCACGCCAAGCTCGCGGCGGATCGCGGCGACGGCACCCATCGCGGGATGCAGTTTCGGCGCGAAGAGGAACGAGATTCCCGTTCGCTGGAGCACGTCGCTCATCCGCGCGGCGTCGAGGTCGATGTTCACGCCGAGCGCGGCGAGAACGTCGGCGCTTCCGCATGATGACGACACCGCGCGATTTCCGTGCTTGGCCACCGAGGCGCCGGCGCCGGCGGCGACGAGTGCGGCCACTGTCGAGACGTTGAATGTGCCGCGTCCGTCGCCGCCGGTGCCGCAGGTGTCGATGAGGCGATCGCGATCGACCGTCAGCGGCGTGACGCGCTCGCGCATCGCCAATGCCGCGCCTGTGATCTCGTCGGCTGTCTCCCCTTTCATCCGCAGCGCGATCAGTAGCGACGTTTTTTGTATATCGGACGCTCGGCCGTCCATGACCTCGCCGAAGACTTCGTGCATTTCGTCGCGCCCGAGGTCCTGCCCGTCGACGATGCGGCGGATGGCAATCTCGATCACTGGCGCACCTCCGCCAGGAAGTTCGCGATCAACTTGTCGCCGCCTTCCGTTCCGTACGACTCGGGGTGAAACTGGATTCCGTAGATTGGCCGATCGCGATGGGCGATGGCCATGACCACACCATCATCCGTTTCCGCATCGATGCGCAGGTCGTCGGGCATTGACTCACGATCGACGACCAGCGAGTGATAACGCGCGGTCTGCATCGGCGTCGGGCAGCCGGTGAAGAGGCCGCGCTTTTCGTGCAGCACGTCGCTCAACTTGCCGTGCACCGGCACGCGGCCGCGCACGATGCGCGCGCCGAACGCTTCGCCGATGGCCTGATGGCCGAGACAGATGCCGAGGAGCGGAATCGATTCGTTGGTGCGGATGAGCTCGAGGATGCGTCCCGCGCGCGCCGGCGTCCCAGGGCCGGGCGAGATCACGATCGCTTCCGGCTCCTGATCGAGCAGCGCATCGACGTCGAAGCGATCGTTGCGGACGACCTGCAGCTCGAACGCGGAGATGCGCTCGATCTGCTGGACCAGGTTGTAGGTGAAGGAGTCGTAGTTATCGACAACGGTGATCATGGGAAGCTCCTGAACGTCGCGCGCGGAAGAGACGGGATCAGGCGCTACACCATCGAGGCGAGGTTATGGACGGGCGGCTACAGCCAAAGCGACGAGTCGACCGGACAGACCGTCGACTCGTTTACCTCGCGGGTGGGGGCGTTCATGGCGGCGGAGGATAGCACAGGTGCTCACTCCCGAAACGGCAGCACTTCCGCCGGCTCTTCGCTCTGCATGGTCAGGCGGAGTTTCGATGATTCGAGCGGGACGGTGTCGACCTGCGACAGGTTCTCCAGCTCCTTGCCGCTGCCGGCCATGCGCTGCATTTCCTGCCCTTTCGGCCAGAGGCGCGTGTCGATGGAGCGGATCGCTTTGTTGTACTGATCGACCGTCTTCGCCAGCGCGCCGCCGATGTCGGCGATGAGGTCCATCACTTTGACGAAGCGGTTGAAGAGCTCCACGCCCGCGTCGTGCATCTTCTTCGCGTTTTCCTCGGTGCGTTCCGCTTTCCATCCCGCGGCGACGGCGCGAAGGAGCGGAAGAAGGACGGTCGGCGAGGCGAGGTAGATCTTCTTCTCGACCGCGTACTCGAACAGCATCGGATCGGTGACGAGGGCGGCGGAGAGAAAGTGCTCGCCGGGCAGAAACATCACCGTGAAATCGAGGCTCTCGCCGACGCTGGCCTGGTAGTCCCTGCGGCTGAGCGACTCGATGTGGCGTCGCAGCGTGCGCGCGTGAAGCGTGAGCGCGTCGCGTTTGCGCGCCTCGTCGGTCTCGTTCGCGGCCACGCTGTAGTCGGTGAGCGGAACTTTCGCGTCGACGGCGATGACGCGCTTGTTCGGCAGATGGATGACGACGTCCGGACGGAGACGCCTTCCCTCCTCGGTCAGGAACGTCTGCTGTGCATCGAAGTCGCACAGCTCGCTCATGCCGGCCATTTCGATGCAGCGTTTCAGCGAGTTTTCGCCCCACGAGCCGCGCACCGCCGGAGAGTCGAGCGCGTTCGCGAGGCGCGCCGCTTCGCGCTGCGACAACTCCTGCGCGGCCAGCAGCGAGCGGATCTGCTCCTGCAATCCGCCGTACGCGGCGTTGCGCTGATGCTCGCTCTTGGTCAGCTCGCCGGCGTAGCGGTCGAGCATGTCGCGGAGCGGCTGGAGCATCGTGTCGATCTCGGCTTTCTTCGTGTCGAGCGACGCGACGATCTCCCCTTTGGAACCGTCGAGATGCGCCTTGTTCAGTTCGAGGAAGGAACTGCTGATGGTGGCGAGCGTTTTCTGCGCGGTGGCGGCGAACGCCTCTTCCATCTGCTTGCGGGCATCGCCGAGGAATGCGGACTGGGTTTCGGCAGCAACGCGCGCTTGTGATTCCGCGTTCGCCAAGCGCCGCGCTTCGACGGCGACGGCCTCGGCGCGTTCGCGTTCCGCGCGCGCGAGATCGCGCTCGGCCAGCGCGCGCTGGATCGCTCCGGTTTTTCTCGCGCTCGCAACCGCCCACCCCACAATCGCGCCGATAAGCAGCGCGATTACGCTGAGAAGAATCGTCATGACAGGCATGAACGGATGATGAGGTCTTGACCGCAGACGGTCAAGCGTGTAGGGCGGCGCCCCTCAGGACGTCGATGATCCGGTCGACTTCACTCTCCGTATTGTAGAAATGCGGTGAGAACCGCAGCATCCCCTCGCGCGGCGCGCAGACGACGCCATTTTCCTCGAGCAGGCGATGCCATTTGAGCAGCGTCGTGTCGCCCGGCGGCGGAATCGCTCCGACGATGCCGGAGCGGATCGGGCGCGGCGTAGCGACGCGAAAGCCGATGTCGTCGAGCCGGTCGGCGAGCAGTGCCGCGATGCGCGTGGTCTCTTCGCTGATGTCCGCAATGCCGATTTCGAGCAGCAGATCGATGGCCGCGCGCAGCCCGTAGATGCCGCTGCTGTTCAGCGAACCCGCCTCGAAGCGGCGCGCGTCCGGCAGCAGGTCGATCGGACAATCGATGAATTTCCCCTTGCGCTCAATGTTCGTCCAGCCGTATTCGAGCACTTCCAGCTTGTCGCGATGCTCCGCTGCGACATAGAAAATCGCAGCCCCCTCGGACGCGCACATCCACTTATGACCATCGGCGGCGAGGAAGGCGATCTTCGATCGCTTCACGTCGATCGGCAGGACGCCGACGGCCTGGATCGCATCGACGCAGAAGAGCACGTTGCGCGCGCCACACAGCTCGCCGATGGCATCGAGATCGGCGGCAAAGCCGTTGTGGAATGCGACCGCCGAGACGGTGACGATGCGCGTTCGATCGTCGATGCAGCGCTCAACATCATCAACGTTGAACGCGCCGTCGTGGCTCTGCACCACACGCACTTCCACCCCCCGCCTGTCAAGTTTTCTCCACGGTGTGGAGTTGGAAGGAAACTCTAGATCGGTGGTAACGACGTTGTCGCCCGCCTGCCACCGAAACCCCTCGGCGACAAACGACAGGCCCTCGGACGTATTTTTCAGAATCGCGATCTCGCCCGGCTCCGCGCCGATCAACTTCGCCGCCGATGCGCGCAGATGGACGTACTCCGCGTACCACTCTTTCCAGTGCAACGCGCCGAAGTCGCGTTGATCGCGTACGAAGTTCGCCATCGCCTCGTACGCGCGCGTCGACAACGGGCCGAGCGCGGCGTGATTGAAGTACACGAGATTCTTCGTGACCGGGAAGAGCTCGCGAAGGGAGGATTTGTCCATCGAGAGGAGTGTACCTGTCATCCAGAGCCGCCGGAGGCGCGTAGCCGCAAGGCGGAGCGCCGGAGGACGGCGAAGGATCCCCGGCTGATAACAACGGGCGGGCGGTGGCGCACTTACGCCCCCTCCCTTCCGCGGTTTCAGGCGGGGATCCTTCGCCGTCCTCCGCTGCTCGCTTCGCTGCGCGGCTGCGGCGGCTCTGGATGACAGTAGACTTCACTACCATGTCGCGCTTCACCTTTCTTTCCGCCGGCGAGTCGCATGGACCGCAGTTGACGGTCATCGTCACCGGGATGCCGGCCGGCGTGCGGCTCGATCGCGAGCGGATCAATCGCGATATGGCGCGTCGTCAGCACGGTTATGGACGCGGCGGGCGGATGAAGATCGAGCACGATGAAGCCGACATCGTCGCCGGCGTTCGCGGCGGTGAAACCCTCGGCTCGCCGGTCGCGATCATCGTCCGTAACAATGACTTCAAGAACTGGGAAGGCACCATGGGCGTGTGGGACGTCGACCCGTCCGAGGCGGAGAAGCGGCGCGTGCATGCGCCGCGTCCCGGGCACGTCGATCTGATCGGCGGAATGAAGTACGACCGGCGCGATCTTCGCGACGTCCTCGAACGCGCCTCGGCGCGCGAAACGGCATCGCGCGTAGCGGCGGGTGCGATCGCAAAAGAGTTGCTTCGCAATTTCGGTATCGAGTTCCGTTCCGGCGTCGTTTCCCTCGGCGCGGCCGGCGATCCCGACTACACGGCGACCTGGGAGGAGCTCGCAGCCGTCGATGATGACTCACCGCTGCGCGCTGTGAACACGGATGCCGAAGCAGCGATGGTCGCGGAAGTCGACAAAGCGCGCGAAGCGGGCGAAACGCTCGGCGGCACGATCGTCGTTGCCGCTCACAACGTCCCGATCGGCCTCGGGTCGTACGTGCAGTGGAACGAGAAGCTCGACGGCCGCATCGCGCAGGCGATCCTTTCCATTCACGCGGTGAAAGCGGTTGCGATCGGCGATGGCGTCGCTGCAGCGCGGCGAGTTGGTTCCGAGGTGCACGATCCGATCTACTTCGACGAAGAGCGGCGCTATCACCGCACGACCAACCGCGCCGGCGGACTGGAAGGCGGCGTCACGAATGGACAGGATGTCGTCGTCCGCGCCTACATGAAACCGATCTCGACGCTCCGCCGCGGACTTCCCTCGGTCGACATCGAGACGCGCGAGCCGCACCGGTCGCAATGGGAGCGCAGCGACGTCACCGCCGTCCCCGCCTGCGGCGTCGTCTGCGAGGCGATGCTGGCGATCACGCTCGCGGATGCGATGCGGGAGAAGTTTGGCGGGGATTCGTTGCGGGAGATGGTTTCTAACTTCGAGTCGTATTCCGCGCGAATCGAGGAGTTCTGATCCGCAGATTTACGCAGATGAGCGCAGATTAAGACGGTTTTATCTGCGTATTTCTGCGTAATCTGCGGATCGGGTTCTAAGGACGAGCAGTGCGCCGCAGATGAAAATGATGACGCTGATTAGTTGAGCGATCGTAAACGGCCCAAGAAAGCGATCATCCTTCGCGCGGACGATCTCGACGAGAAAACGTTCAATCCCCATCAGCACAAGAAACAGACCGAAGATCCGCCTCTTCGTATGCGGGCGTTTCGCCGCGTACATCAGGATCGCGAACATCACGAACGCCGAGGCGGATTCGTAGAGTTGCGTGGGGTGGACGCGCAGCACCTGATCGGGAGGAATGGACGGATCGATGTGGACGCCGAACTGGCGGAGCGATTCGGCGGTGGTCGGCGGCGATCCTTTCGGGAAGGCGATGCCGATCCATGAATCCGTTGGGCGGCCGTAGTCGTCGCCGACGAGGAAACAGCCGATGCGGCCGAGGGCGTAGCCGATGGCGAGGGCTGGGGCGGCGGCGTCGGCGGCGGTGAAGTAATCGATTTTCTTCAACAGGAGATAGGCGCTGCAGCCGAGGAAGCCGCCGATCAGGCCGCCGTACCAGACCAGGCCGGCGCGATCGAGGAGCAGGTGCCAGTCGCGGAAGAGGATCGCGTAGTAAATCTTCGCGCCGGCGATTCCGCCGAGGGCGGCGGCCATCACGATCGACGATGCGGCGTCGTCGGTGAGGCCGTAGCGGCGGAACTGCCGCGTCAGGACCCAGCCGCCGACGATGAACGCCGCGAACATCATCAGGCCGAAGGTAGTGATCTCGAACGAGCCGAGTTTGATGAGCGTTGGATACATGCCGGCTCAGTCTATCCGCTCGCTCACGTCAGGATCGAATCGAGTCCGGCTTTCTGATCGCTGATGAAGCGGAACACGTCGACTTTTCCGGCGGAGTCGAGGTGTTGCGACACCTCGAAGAGCTGCACCGACAGCAGCGTGTTCAGCCCTTCGTCGAGAACCGCCTTGCGGCGTTCGAACGGCAGCTCGGAGATGTTGGCGATGAGCATGTTCTCGTCGAAACGGCCGTACTGGTCGAAGAAGACGCCGCTCCAGAGCTCGTCGCTTTCGGCGTTCTGCATGGCCGTCGTCACGATGTCGCGGGCCGGCTCCTCCCCGACCGCGTTCAGCAGCGCGGCGTAGAGGCGGCCGAACATATCGTTGTAGGTCGAGATCACGCGCAGGAGCTCCGGCGAGTCTTCGACGTCGAGGAAAACGGGGCGGAACGAGCGCGTATCGGTGACAACTTCGATCAGGCGCGCCGAGAGCAGTTGGAAAACGATGCGCGTGACTTCGAACTCCGTCATCTCCGAGCCGCCGATGAGGGCGCGGATGGAGCGCTTGCCGTCGAGCGTGTTGTAGAGCGCGATCTCGTGCTCGCTCATGTCGAGCGATCCGAAGTCCGGCTCCGCGCCCGGCACCTTCATGAAAACCATGTCCAGGCTGGTGATCTTTTCGCGGATCATGGCCGACTCGTCGAGGCGGCGGATGCCTTCCATGATCACCGTCGACGTATTGATCGACAGCACGATGCGCTCGTTCACCAGTTCGTCGGCGGTGTCGCCGAAGAGGAAGCTTCCGTCTTTCCAACTGAAGAGCGAGTAGATGATCTCCAGCGCCTGATTCTTCACGCCCCACCAGAGATCCTTCGGCGAGATGGCGCCCATCTGCACGAGCAGCTTGCCGTGGCGCGTGGTGGCGGTGACGCGGCGCTTCGACTCGTCGTACTGCTGTTGCGTGATCTTGCCGTTGCGGAGCAGGAACATGCCGAGGGAGTGCTCGGGGGAGTTGGAGGAGGCGAAGACGATCTCGCCGTCCTTCCAGTAGATGGAGCGCTCCATGCGCTCGTGTTCCAGCACCAGCTTGCCGGTGCCGCGGATCATGGAGAGGAAACTGAGGACGTCCGGCAGTTGAATGCGCGAGAGATCGCCCTCGAGGATGTGATTCTTAGGCATTAGGACTTAGGACCGGCCGCAACTGTGCCAAACAAACCGCGATCGGGCAAGGGTTTATTCGTCCGCAGATGACACAGATGTCACGCAGATGAAAGACGAATGCATCGCGGGACGATGTCGCGCAGCAGCGCGATCGTCTGTTCGATCTCTTGCATCGTCGTAAAACGGCTAAGCGAAAAGCGGATCGTGCTGCGCGCTTCGTCGGGGGTGAGACCCATCGCAAGGAGGACATGGCTTGGCTCAACGCGTCCCGAGGAGCAGGCGGCGCCGGTCGACACCGCCACACCCGCAAGATCCAATCCGATCACGATCCCCTCGGCATCAGCGCCGCGGAAGGTCACGCTGCTCGTGTTCGGGATTCGCGGGACGTCCGCGCCGTTGATGGCGACGTCGAAGGATCCGAGGTCGCGTTCGAGCGCGTCGCGCAACGCGCCGACGTCCTGTCGATCGCGCGCGATCTCCGCTGCCACTCCGAACGCTACCGCCAGCGGCACGTTTTCCGTTCCGGCGCGGCGGCGGCGTTCCTGTGCGCCGCCGAGGATGTGGCGGGAGAGAGCGAGACCGCGGCGGACGTAGAGCGCGCCGATGCCTTTCGGCGCGTGCAGCTTGTGCGCGGAGAGCGCGAGCGTGTCGACGCCGAGGGCGTTCACGTCGACGTCGATCTTTCCCGCGCCCTGCACCGCATCGCAGTGGATGTGAATCGATCGCTCGCGGCAGACGCGCGCAACGTCCGCGACCGGCTGGATCACGCCGGTCTCATTGTTCGCCAGCATCATCGAAACGAGCCGCGTTTCGGGACGCAGTGCGGCGATCACCGCATCCGCATCGATTACGCCGCTGCGCGATGGCGGAACGATCGTGACCTCATGTCCGCGCCGCTCCAGCTCGGCAATCGGCTCCAGCACGGAGGGGTGCTCGATCGCGGTTGTGACAATGTGTTGACGGAGATCGGAGCCGGTCGCGCCGAAGATGGCCGCATTGTTCGACTCCGTGCCGCCGCTCGTAAAGATGACGTCTCGCGCTTCCGCGGCGATCAGTTTCGCCACCGATTCGCGGGCATCCTCGATCCCGCGGCGCGCGGTCTGGCCTTCTTTATGAATGCTCGATGCGTTGCCAAAGACATCCCGCAGCGACGCCCCAACCGCTTCCAGCACCACTGGATGCAGAGGCGTGGTCGCGTTGTTGTCGAGGTAGATTCGCATGCGATTCGCCTATTGTCCTTCGGTTCCCGCGAGGTTTCCCTGATGAATAAGATCCTTGCCGTTCTGATTTCCGCGATGGTCGCTGCGACAACATTCGCGCAGACGCCGCCCGCGACGCCCGATCCGCAGCCGGCGCAAGCCGCGCCCGCGCCGCCGCCTGACGCCAAAGCCAAACCCGATCAAGGCGTGCGCAAGCTCTCCCGCCGCGAGCGCAAAGACCGCATCAAGAACCTCGGCGAGAAATACCGCCAGTTCCTCAGCGACGTCGATCCGATCATGAATCCGGCCGAGCTGGATACGTTTCTCGTCCTCGAGACCGATCCGCAGCGCGACATCTACATCACCGAATTCTGGCGCCGCCGCGACGTCGCCCACGGCACCACCAACCAGGCTTTTCGCGAGCAGTACTACGAACGGCTGGAGACGGTGAAGGAGGAGTTCACGAATGCCTCCTCCGACCGCGGCCGCATCTTCCTGATTCACGGCCAGCCGGACGAGCGCATCAAGATCGATTGCCGCCTCCTGCAGCCGGCCGAAATCTGGAAGTACCTGTTCATCCCCGGCATGGGCCACAACGTCCGTTTCCTCTTTTACAAAGCGCGCAATGGCATCGACTACAAGCTTTTTCAGGCCATGAATCCGGACGAGATCAAGGACCTCGTTTCGCAGGACGAGATGGGGACTGACATCACCGGAACCAGCACGGTGGCGCGCGTTTTCGGACCGGCCGGTCCGAGCACGACCATGACGAACCTCGAGTTGCGCTGCTTGAACGGCGACGAATATCTACGCGCGATGTATCAGTCGCAGATGAACAAGTACGAGCTGCTGCGCGTCTTCGAGCCGCCGCAGGTGAACGAGGAGGACGTCCACAAGATCCTCCGTTCCGTCGTCCTGGCCACGCCGAACGCGCCGAAGCTGTCCAATGAAGTGAGCGTGAAGTATCCGGCCAAACAAGGCAGCCGCACCGACGCCGAGATCACCATCCTCGTCCCGCGTTCGCAGCTCACGGTGAAGGAAGTCAACAACACGAAGCTCTACAGCCTCGACGTCACCGGCGAGGTGCTGAAAGACGATCAGCTCTTCGAAAACTATCGCTATCGCTTCGACTATCCCGGCGACATCAAGGACGACAAGGTGGCCGTGGTCATCGACCGCTTCCTCCGCCCTGCCGACTACATGGCCCGCGTGCGCGTGCAGGACATCAACTCCGGCGCCGAGGCCATCGTCGAAAAGCCGATTACCGTGCCGGAGCTGTTCGACACGCCCGAGCAGCAGAAGGCGAAGGAAAGCGCGACCACGGCGCTATCGCAGCTCAAGGACGACATCGAGTCGAACACCACGCGCTTGCGCATCGTGCCGCTCACCGACGATCTGCTCAGCGGCATTCAGCACATCGAGACGATCGCCTTCGGCGACGACATCAAGGCGGTCGAGTTTTATCTCGATGGCAAGAAGGTCATGACCAAGCGCCAGCCGCCGTACACGCTCGATCTCGACTTCGGCAACGTGCCGCAGGTGCGCCGGGTGCGCGCCGTGGCGCTGAACGCGAACAACGAGCCGATCACCGGCGATGAAATCGTGCTCAACACCGGCAACGATCCGTTCCGCGTGCGCATCATCTCGCCGCGCATCGCATTCAAACTGCACGGCCGCACGCGGGTGGAGATGTCGGTCAATGTCCCCGAGGGAAAGAAGCTCGACCACGTCGATCTCTTCCTCAACGACACGAAGATGGCGTCGCTGTTTGGTCCTCCGTACGTCCAGACAATCGACATCCCGGCGCAGGAAGGCGTCGGCTACATCCGCGCGGTCGCCTCGCTCAAAGAAGATCCGCAGCCGCCCGTCGAAGATCTGGTGATGATCAACACGCCGCAGTTCATGGAGGAGGTCAACGTTCACCTCGTCGAACTGCCGACCACGGTCTTGCGCAATGGCCATCCGATCAATGACCTCACCGAGACCGCGTTCAAGGTCATCGACGAAGGGAAGCCGGTAAAAGTCGCGAAGTTCGAGCACGTGAACAATCTCCCGCTCTCCCTCGGCCTTGCCATCGACACCTCGGCATCGATGCAGCCGCGGATGTCGGAGGCGCAGAAAGCCGCCTCGCAGTTCTTCACGAACGTGATGCGCAAAGGCGACCGCGCGTTCCTCGTGTCGTTCGATTCGCAGCCGCAGTTGATCCAACGCTGGTCGCCGCGCCTGGCGGACATGAACGCGGGCCTGGCGAAGTTGCGCGCCGAGGAGTCGACGTCGCTCTACGACGCCGTCGTCTACTCGCTCTACAACTTCCTCGGCGTAAAGGGTCAGCGCGCGCTCGTGTTGGTGACGGACGGCAAGGACACGTCGTCGAAGTTCTCCTTCGATCAGGCCATCGAGTACTCCCGCCGCGCTGCCGTCCCGATCTACGCGATCGGTATCGGCATCCGCATGAGCGAAGTCGACACCCGCTACAAACTGAGCAAGTTCTGCAGCGAGACCGGCGGCAATGCGTATTACATCGAGACGGCGTCAGAGCTCAGCCGCATCTACACCGACATCCAGAACGAGCTCCGCTCCCAATACATCCTCGGCTTCTATCCGCCGGAGGGCGTCAAGCCGGGTACGAAGTGGCGGAGCGTGGATGTGCAGGTGAGCGACGGAAAGGCGAAGACGATTCGGGGGTACTACCCGTAAACCAGAAGCGTTTCACCACAAAGACACAGCGCGGCGTAGCCGCAACCAAAAGAAGGCGCTTCAACCTCTCGTAGGATGTTTTGGCTGACAAAGCAAAAGCATCGAAGGAGGGCAGAAGCGCCATGCGCGAGTTTATCGCGAAGCATC